>Ga0070713_100000021_pt1 | contig 107806 bp, 92 predicted proteins | sample LARL82metaG_FD_65465 | JGI IMG/M metagenome (GOLD analysis project Ga0070713, IMG submission 65465) | Corn, switchgrass and miscanthus rhizosphere microbial communities from Kellogg Biological Station, Michigan, USA - LAR L8-2 metaG | ecosystem: Host-associated > Plants > Roots > Rhizosphere ... | reverse complement strand
GTGCAAGATTGAGTCCGCTAGACATTCCTATTACGGCGGGTGGGGAATGTGGAAGAGTATAAAATCGGCGTCTGGCACGCCCGATTTCGCATCCATACGTGCAGTGATTGCAGAGGTCCTTGGCGCAGACTGCGCGCTCAGAATGACAGAGCCTGTTATAGATTCGTCACTCGCGAGTTCGAACAAGGCGGAGACATGAAGCAGTTTTCGAAGGCTCGCGGAGTTCTTGATCTGATGATCCTGCTGACTTGTGTGGCTGCAATGGCAGGGTGCCAGATTGAAATGGCCCAGGCGGGCGAACAGCAGGCTGAGGGCCAGACCGCACCGAGCGCGCAAGCTTCACAGGATGAGCCCGAGCTAGTGATTCAGAACGATTCGTCGCTGCCGGATACGTATCCCCATGCGAATTATGAGCTGCGATTTCGATCTCACGGTGGGGTTCCGGTGTTGCATTGGAAATTGGAGAAGGGTGCCATGCCGCCAGGGTTCAAGTTGGAGGATGATGGCTTGCTGCACGGGCAGGCGGAACGAGCGGGCGAATTTCAATTCACGGTTTCGGTGACCGATGGGGGCAAGCCGCAGCAGGCGGTGCAGAAGGGGTTTGTACTGCACGTGCGATCGGCGTTGAGCCTGAACTGGCGGAATCCGGCACGAGTGAGCGGGAATCGGATTGATGGCAGTGCCGTGGTTTCCAATACAACTCCCGACGACATCGATTTGACGTTCGTGGTGCTCGCGGTGGCAGGGAATGGGAGGGCAACAGCGATCGGATATCAGCATTTCTTGCTACGAAGAGGAACAATTGAGAAGGAATTGCCCTTTGGCGAAACGCTACCGAGCGGTGGATACGTGGTCCATGTGGATGCCGTAGGCGAAGTGGCGCCGAAGAATCTGATCTATCGCGAGCGGATGGAGACGCCAGGGGCTCTGCAGGTGACCGTCGGGCCGTAGATTTTAGGAACCTCGGGCCGCTCCCGATGGGCACAGCGGTCAAGAGCAGGTTCTCGCGGTAGCCGATAGGACCCGGCGCTTCTAGCCTCGACCAAACTCAAGTAACAATCACAAGGTTTCGTGATTCAGATCACGCACCGGTGTGCGGGAAATAACCCAAGTTCGCCGGTTCCGAGTTACATCGCCTCTCGTTCCATTCTGGAAAGTGCGACTCAACTCATTTGTTTTCTGCCACATAGTCGCTGTTCCGTAGGTATAGCTACCAGCCCGGGGTTTGGCTCGCAGCGTGCCATTTACCTTGCGTGGGTCGAGCGAAGCCAAGCAGTTCGGCCAGGCTCTGAGCCCCGGGAGGTTGTGATGCGAGCTCCTTATGGTCTGAACATTCTTGATAACTGCCCCACGTGCCCGGTGAGAGCGGAACATCTATTTTGCAATCTCTCGCTCCAGTCGGCGCAACGGCTGAACGACGTCAAGTCGACCGCGGTCTATCCCAAGGGGACGATGCTGTTCATCGAGGGGCAGCAGCCACGGGGCGTGTTTGTGCTGTGCGCGGGGAAGGCAAAACTGTCAACCTCGTCGCGCGACGGCAAGACCATCATCACGAAGATCTCCGAGTCGGGGGACATTCTGGGGTTGAACGCAGTGATCTCGAACCGTCCTTATGAAGTGACGGCCGAGATGATGGAGCCGGGCCAAGCCAATTTCATTCCGCGTGATTCCTTTCTGATGATGCTGAAGGATTTTCCGGAAGTAGCGGTGCGGGTGGCGCAGCAGCTAAGTCGCAACTACTACACGGCGTATGAAGAGATCCGCACGCTCGGTCTGGCGGCTTCGCCATCGGAGAAATTTGCAAAGTTGCTGCTGTCCTGGACGAGCAAGAGCACGCAGGACGACGGTTCGGCGCAGGTTAAGCTGACTTTGACCCACGAAGAAGTGGCGGAGATTATCGGCACGACTCGCGAAACGGTGAGCCGGTTGTTCTCTGAGTTCAAGAAGAAACAGTTGATGCAGTTGAAGGGTGCGACGCTTGTGATCCGCAGCCGCATCGCGCTGGAGAAGATTGTCCAGTCCTAACGTTGCGGTTGTCGGTCAGTTACTTGGCTAGCGTCAGTACGATGACGCGATCAGTTTCGCCGGTTTGGGGCGGCGGGAGTTTAAGGATCACGCCGTCCGGATTTTGAGTAAATTCGACTTTTCCTCCCCCGAGTAGAGAGCGTGCTCCCGCTACATTGGTAGCAATGGGCGGGAGCGCCAGAAGTGGGGCCGTCCAATTCAGGACGTGCACGTAGACCTTATTGTCCTTTTGCGTCGTTGCTCCCCAGTCTGCTGGATCGATGGGGCCTCCGCGGGTACCGTAGATAGATTCCCCATATTTTGAGAGCCATTCGCCGACGGCCTGCAAGGGCGAGACGAATTGCGGATCGATTTCGCCATTCGGGTAGGGACCAATGTTCAGCAACAGGTTGGAATTATTGCCTGCCCCTCTAACCAGCTTCTGAATCAACTCTGCCGGACTCTTGTAGTTGCTGTCTCCGATGTTGAATCCCCATGCGCCGTTGAGCGTGTCGGAGCTTTCGAGTGGGATATTCGTGCTCACATACTTGGTGTTGAAGCCAGCAGTGTTCTGACCGGGAAGATCACGCTCGAAGGTCTGCACGTCCTCCCCGGGCTTGGGCGTTTGATGATGGTTGGGAATGATGAGTGCGGCGGGCTGCAACTGGTGAATGAGCGCGTAGGTTTTAGTGAGATGCCAGTCGGCGTCAGGCTTGTCCCACATGCCGTCGAACCAGATGCCGCCGATCGGACCGTAGTTGGTGAGGAGCTCGCGGAGTTGGCCATCCATGTAGTTGTCCAGGTAGGAGTTGAAGTCGCCGTGGTCGGGGCGCCCGTTGGGCCAATTGGTGACACCGCGGGGATAGTAGTCGGGATTGTGCCAGTCGAGTTGTGAGTAATAAAAGAAGAGCTTAATGCCTTGGCGGTGGCACTCGTCGGCCAGCATTTTCAGCGGATCTTTCTTATAAGGAGTCCGCTGGACGATGTTCCAGTCCGAAACCTTCGAATCGAACATGGCGAAGCCGTCGTGATGGCGCGACGTAATAGTGATGTACTTCATGCCCGCGGCTTTGGCGAGGGAGACCCAGGTCGTGGCGTCGAATTTTTCGGGATTGAAGAACGCGGGCAGGCGATTGTATTCGTCGAGCTTGAGCTTGCGGTCGTGAAAGACCCATTCGCCATCACCAAGAACGCTGTAGACGCCCCAGTGGATGAACATGCCGAATTTCATGTCCTGGAATTCGCGGCGGGCTTGGAGGTTCTCGGGGGAAGGCTGGTAGTCGGATTGGGCGGAAACGGGTGTCCCAAAGATAGTGGAGAGTACGAATGCCAAGATGAAATTTGCGCTGAGGAAGGGCCGCACGTTTCGCATATTTTCTCCTGCCTGTCCGGTTACGGTTCGCGAGTAGTTTTGCGAACCTGCGATTCTACGACATTGTTTCGGGAACGTCAGTTTTGGAACTGTCATCGGCTCACTCGTCGAGCTAAAGCAATCGAGCTGCGCTCGAAGGACAGTCGAGGGCGGCTGTCGCCACATGGAACTGGCGATCCCCGTTCCAAAAAAGGCTCGAAATGTGCAATTTTGAACAGATTGCGAGGGAGGACGTTGGTAAGCTCCCTTCGAACGTAAATGTGGTTGGAAGGAACTATCGCGGTTTCTCCATCAACTCCTTAGCGGTCGTTTCCTTCGTCTCCCATAGTGGCGCAGCGCGTTTCACCTCTGCTGCGCCACATCTAAGCTGACGTTTCCGCTCAGAACCAAGTTGGAGCGGTTCCATCGATTTCCATACAATCTTGAGATCAATACCCATACTTCTGATGGACGGCGGGGAAGAGATGGCGCACGATAATGGATTGGTCAAGGTAGCATCCCGATATTCGGTGGAAGAGACGGTGCGGCGGCTGGAGGCAGCGTTCACGAGTAAAGGGACGAAGGTTTTTGCCCTGATCGATCATAGCGGCGAGGCGGAGAAAGCTGGGCTGAAGATGAGGCCGACGAAGGTCCTAATCTTTGGCAGTCCGAAGGGTGGAACACCGCTGATGGTGGCGGCTCCGAGCCTGGCGATCGATTTGCCTTTGAAGGCGCTTATTGCGGAGGATGCCGCAGGAAACGTTTCGGTTACATACAACGATCCGGAGTATTTGAAAGAGCGGCATGGCGTGCCGGAGGAGTTGATCAGGAATCTTGTGGGCGCAGGCGTTGTGATTGGGAAGGCTGTGGAATAATGCAGTCGGTCTGAAATGACGGAGAATTTCAATCCCAACCGGGCACGCGATCACCTGGCGAATGAGCGGACGTTTCTCGCATGGGTGCGGACCGGGGCGGCGATTGTGGTATTTGGATTTGCGATTGGACGGTTCGCGATTGCTATCCGGCAGTTGTCAGCGTTGCAGGGGCATCCGGTGAGGACGGCGGGGATTTCAGTGTGGCTGGGTTCCTTTACGATTGCTTCTGGGGTCCTGTTGGTGGTGGCGGGATTGATGCGGTATCGCAGGACGCGGGCACAGTTGGATTCTGGGACGTTTGAGCCGGCGGGATTTGTGCTGGATCTGATTACGATTTTGACAGTGCTGTTTGGATTGGCGTTGGCGGGATACTTGATTTACGCAGAGAAGAGTCTGGGGTAGGCGACTTCTTCGTGGCTATTGGGGCGCTGTAAGCCTCGAGTACCTGCCGAGCTTCGCTCGGCTTGTCCGGGTCTGAGACCCGGACCCACACGGGAGATCATGGCGAACGATCAGGAAAAAGAGGCGGCGGCGCGGGCTAGTCTGCGGTTTGTGAAAGATGGGCAGGTGGTGGGGCTGGGTACGGGATCGACGGCGGCCTACTTCATCAAGTTGCTCGCCGAAGAGGTGAAGCGAGGGCTTCGTATTCGAGGAATCTCAACTTCGGACCGGTCGCGAGAACTGGCGGAGAGTCTGGGAATTCCTCTTACGACACTCGATGAATGCCAGGAGATCGCGGTCACGGTGGATGGCGCGGATGAGGTCGATCCGCAACTGCGTTTGATTAAGGGTGGCGGCGGCGCGATGCTACGGGAGAAGATAGTGGCGTCGGCGACGAAGCAGCTAGTGATTGTAGCGGATGCATCGAAGCAGGTGCCGATGCTGGGGAAGTTTCCTTTGCCAGTCGAAGTGATTCGCTTCGCACAGGCGCTCGTAGTGAAGCGGATTACCGCGCTGGGAGCGGCGGTGTCGGTGCGCAAGAATGCCGATGGGGCACCTTACGTGACCGACGAGAACAACTACATTCTGGACTGCCGGTTCGGGCAGATTCGCGATGCGGACACACTTGCCCGAGAGTTGAGCGAGATGCCGGGTGTGGTGGAGCATGGGTTGTTTATCGGGATGGCGAGTGTAGTCTTGTTTGCGCGCGGGAGTGAGATTGTGGAGCTGAGAAGATAGGCTAGCCGGGCTTGTGCTCGGCATGTCGGGTCTGAGACCCGGGTTCACACGTGCAAAAGCAGGTTCCTCGACTTCGCTCGGAATGACACCATCTGTTATGGCAACTGGGGCACAGACGCGGGGATGGAGTGGGCCGTCGCGGCGGCGCGTGCCGCGGTTTCAGATGCAGGCGCCGTTGGATATTACCGTCCTTCGATCGGGGATTCCGGATACGGTGCCGGGGCGCTCTGTCAATGTGTGCGAGCGTGGGATCTCGGCAATGCTTGCGGGTGAACTGATTGCGGGCGAGACGGTTGGCATCGAGATGCAATTGCCGACGGTGTCGGCTCCGCTGCGCACTCGGGCGATGGTGCGATATCAGGATCGACTGCGATGCGGCCTCGAGTTTGTTGGGCTGTCGGCGGAGCAGCGGACGGCGATTCGGAATTGGGCCAAAGGCGCGACGGCCGAGAAGCAGATTGAAGCAGAGACGGGCCACGCCATGATGCAGAAGGCGCCGGGCGCGGACGCTGCCAGCGGTGCTCCCAGCGGGGGTGAACCGCGCAGGAAGAGGCGACGGCGCCTGAGGGCATTGTCTGTCTTTCTTGGTTTCTTGATATTGGCGGCGATTGGGGCCGGGGTGTTCTGGTGGCGCTGGAATCGAGGCTGGGAAGAACTGGAGTTGGGGCTGAAGAATTCTCAGACTGTGTCGGCAGAAAGGCCACAGGCACAGGTGTCGGCGGAAGTGATGCAGAAGCTGCTCGTTCACAGAGTTGAGCCGGCCTACCCAGCCGATGCGCGCAAGGCGAATCTTCAGGGAATTATCGCGCTGGACATTGTTGTGGGCCGGGATGGTTCGGTAGTGAGCATGCACGCGCTGAACGGTCCGGAAGTGTTGGCACGAGCTGCGATGGATGCATTGCGCTGGTGGAAGTTCGAGCCCTACCGTGTGAATGGAGAGCCTGCCGTGGTGGAAACGACTGTGGCGGTGGAGTTTAAGCGGTAGGCGGCGCTCCTTCTCTTGGCTTCTTGGAGTTGTCCTGTCTAATATCTTTCAGCAATGCAAAATCAGGGCTGCTTCTTCTTGCGAAGGTTGTGCAGGATCGCCGTGCCGCTTATGGCGAAGCAGACCACAGCGCCTAATGCGGCGACCAGCATGAGGTTTGCGCTGAAGTGAAAGCCGTCGGCGACGACCGCCGCAACGGCGAAGACGAGTCCCAGTATGTTGATCCAGAGCGGTGCGCGGACTTGGGTCGTAAGGTCCTTGCGGAGGCGTAGTTGCAGGAGGAGAGCGGCAAGCCCGATAGCCGCAACCACCACGAGGGCGAGTGGACTGGAAAACGCTGAACGGCTGGTATAGATCACCACCAGCGCGAGCGCGAGCAGGAGCAATCCAGCTGCGACGATCGTCCAGCGGCGAGACTTCGGCCCTGGGGACGGATTGGAAGCGGCGTCTGGCAATCGGGTCCGCCCAAAGTTATACAGCGTAGGATGGGGGACATTCAAATTCCTAAGGCCGAGTAGCTCTTCTGTAACGTGCTTTGTGGTGGCTTTTCGTCCGCAGACATAGCGTCCTCTAGCTTCACCTTCACATCGGGCTCAGGTGTTGGGGACAATGCGGCTGCCACCGGCTAGCCATTCGGCATGACGTGGGTCACCGTTGTTGACGGCGTAGAGGACCAACTCGACGCGGGTGGAGATGCCGAGTTTTTCGAAAATCCGGTAGAGATATTTCTTGATGGTGTGCTCGTCGAGGCGTTTGAGCAAGTCAAAACCGATGTGAAACTCGTGTTGGCCGGGGCATCTAGTTATTGCGACGAATATAGCCAACAGTTGCGAAGTCATGCGTCCGAGAGTATCCGCATTCTCGATTGGGTTTCGGGCGAAATCCTGGACGAACTCCTGACCAATGCGATGATATTCGTCTTGCCCTCGGATCTCGAGGGCCTCTCTTTAGCGCTTCTGGACGCGATGGGCGCAGGCCTGTGTGTCCTGACGAGCGATGTTCCGGAAAACGTGGAGGTTGTTGACGGGGCTGGGTTCACTTTCAAGAGAGGAAACTCGGCAGACCTGGCCGACCGGTTACGATTCCTGATCGCAACCCTGCTGTGCGAAGAGCGGCTGGCATGATGGCGAAGGCGCGCATCGAGGAGCAGTACCAGTGGCAAAGAGTCACGGATGATATCGAAGAAGTATATTTCAACGTGATGGGAAGGAAATCGCCGGAACTGTCGGCCAAAAAGCCACCCGCAAAGAATGAAGCGGCGGATGAGGGCCAAGGAGTAAATCTGCGCGCCGGGTAGCCTGACCCTCGCACAGGGAACGCGAAAGACTCGATCCTGGGACCGGTGCGGGATCTAATGCCCTTTCTGCCTGTGCGCTCAGCATAATTCTCTCGTCTTGGAGACTGAAAATCTGCCTCTTCCTGGGCTCGTACAACGAGGATCGCAGTCAACGGTAGAAAAAAAACCTACCTTTCACTGGTGGGGCGGGGTGAGCCTCGTCCTTTTTTATTACAATCAAGTGGGTTGGGGCGCGACGGGTAGCCCGCCGCCGCTGGAAGCCAGTCACACCACGCATGCAAAATACGATTCTGGTCACGGGCGGCGCGGGATTTATCGGTTCCAACTTCATTCTGCAGCAAATGCGGGACAAGTCGACATCGCTCGTAAATCTCGACAAATTGACCTACGCGGGAAACTTACAAAATTTGGAGAGCGTCGCGGCGTTCCCCCGATACGCGTTTGTTCAGGGCGACATTGGCGAACGCGATCTGGTGCGGCGACTTTTTGAAACGCACCAGCCGCGCGCCATTGTCCACTTCGCTGCGGAAAGCCATGTCGATCGATCCATTCGCGGTCCAGAAGACTTCATCCGGACGAACGTTGATGGGACCTTCGCATTGCTGGAAGAGGTTCGAAATTTCTGGAGCGGGCTGCCGGAGGACAAAAGAAAAGCGTTCCGGTTTCTGCACGTATCGACCGATGAAGTTTATGGCTCGCTCGGGCCAGAGGATCCTCCTTTTTGCGAAACCACTCCTTACGCTCCGAACAGTCCTTACGCTGCGTCGAAGGCGGCGTCTGATCACCTGGTGCGCGCTTACCATCACACTTACGGACTGCCGACCCTGACGACGAACTGCTCCAACAATTATGGCCGTTTCCAGTTTCCTGAAAAGCTGATCCCGCTGATGATCTTGAACGCGCGAGATGGAAAAACACTCCCGGTGTATGGGGACGGACAGAATGTCCGCGACTGGCTTTACGTTGAGGATCACTGCGAGGCGATCGCAACTGTGCTGCAGCGAGGGCGGCCCGGGGAGACTTACAACATCGGCGGTTGGAACGAGAAGCCCAACATCGAAATCGTCCAAATGATTTGCGATCTGGTCGATGAGTTGGCGCCGCGCGCCGGAAGCTCGCGGCGCGATCTGATTACATTTGTGAAAGACCGTCCAGGCCATGACCGTCGTTATGCGATGGATGCGCGCAAAATCGAGCGTGAACTCGGATGGAAACCGAAGGCAACATTTGAAACGGGAATTCGCAAGACGGTTCGCTGGTATCTTGAGAATGAAGCTTGGGTGAAGGATGTGACCAGTGGCAGCTACCGGCAATGGGTTGCCACGCACTATTCAAGCTAGAGGCGACGACCGAAAGCGAACACAAATCCACCATGCAAGGAAATACGCAATATAAAGGCATCATTCTGGCGGGCGGATCGGGCACGCGTCTGTATCCGGTGACGCAGGCCATGGGGAAGAGTTTGCTTCCCGTCTACAACAAGCCCATGATCTATTACCCGCTGTGCACGCTGATGCTCGCGGGTATCCGGGAATTTCTTGTCATCTCCACTCCCGAAGACACTCCCAGGCTTGAGGCACTCCTCCGGGATGGAAGCCAGTACGGAATTCGGCTGCAATATCAGGTGCAATTGAAGCCTGAGGGCATTGCTCAGGCTTTTCTGCTGGGAGAAGAGTTCCTGGCGGGTAGTCCGTGCGCTCTTGTGTTAGGCGACAACATTTTTTACGGACATGACTTGGCGAAAGATCTGCGCGAAGCGGCGAGCAAGGTCCGCGGGGCCCGAGTTTTCGCCTATCCGGTCCATGATCCGGAGCGGTACGGCGTGGTGGAGTTTGATCCCGGCGGACATGCTCTGAGCATCGAGGAAAAACCTAAGCAACCAAAGTCGCGATACGCAGTCACGGGACTTTATTTCTACGATGAACAGGCAGTGAAAATTGCCAAGTCGTTGCAGCCTAGTGCTCGCGGCGAACTGGAGATCACCGACGTCAACCGAGCCTACTTGAAGCAGAAGCAATTGGAAGTTGTCGTGATGGGACGTGGAATGGCATGGCTCGACACTGGCACGCATGAATCCTTGATGGACGCCAGTAATTACATTCAGGCCATTGAAAAACGCCAGGGGCTGATGGTGGCGTGCCCGGAAGAGATTGCTTATCGCTCCGGCTATATCACGGCGGCCGAAGTTGAACAAATTGGTAGCACGATGAAAAACAGCAGCTACGGCGCATACCTTCTGCAATTGTTGCGAGAGAGGGTCTTCTGAGGCCATTTCAGCCGTTGGGCTACTGATGGACGCGATCCGGACAATCTCGACTTCTCTCTCAGGTGTAGTCATTCTTGAGCCACGTGTCTTTGGCGATGAGCGCGGATTCTTCCTGGAGAGCTACAACGAGAAAACCTTCGCGGCAGCGGGAATCGCGGAGAGATTCGTCCAAGACAATCACTCCAGTTCTGGGCGGAATGTCTTGCGCGGACTGCATTATCAAATCAAACAGCCCCAAGGAAAACTCGTACGTGTCGTGGAGGGCGAGATCCTGGATGTCGCCGTCGATGTGCGCCGGAGTTCTGCAAAATTCGGCCGATGGGAAGCGGTGCGCTTATCGAGCGTAAACCAGCGAATGTTGTGGATTCCAATGGGCTTTGCCCACGGATTTCGCGTTATCTCGGAGAAAGCGCAGGTTCTATACAAGACTACCGACTACTATGCGCCGCAACATGAACGCACTCTGGCGTGGAATGATCCGGACCTGAAAATTCAATGGGAACTCGACGAGGAGCCGATTGTGTCGGCGAAAGATCAGCGCGGCGTCTCTCTTCGGGAAGCCGAGACATTCGAATAGTTCGAGGAACTCAATGAGAGTACTTATTTTTGGCGCCTCCGGGTTGCTGGGCCAGGAACTCATGCGACATTGGCATGGGGATGAGTTAGTTGGACTCGGCTCGAAGGACGCGGACATTCGTGACGCGCATTCAGTGAATGAAGTTGTGGAGAAGTCCCGCCCGGATTGGATTGTGCTGTCTGCTGCTTACACAAACGTAGACGATTGCGAGACTCATGCGGAACTCGCGTTGGCGGTGAATCGCGACGGGCCGATGAACGTTGCCCATACCGCTCAGCGCATTGGCGCGAAGCTCCTGTTCGTCAGTTCTGACTATGTGTTCGACGGAAAGAAGACTACTCCTTATGAATCGGATGATCGGCGCAATCCGCAGAGCGTTTACGGACGGTCGAAGGCGGAGGCCGAGATTCAGCTCCTTGAAATTTTGCCGGACGTTTGCATCGCGAGGACTTCGTGGCTATTTGGAACGGGGGGAAAGTGCTTTCCCGACACGATTCTGAAACTCGCGGCGAGCCGACCTACGTTGGAAGTTGTGAGTGACCAGCGTGGAGACCCAACGTATTCGGTCGATTTGGCAAAAGCAATTATCGAGTTGTGCCGCGCGGGGGCCGGAGGCATCGTCCACGTGACCAATGCTGGGGCGTGTTCCTGGTTTGAATTCGCGCGTGCGATTGTCAAAGGAGCCGGGCTCGCGACCGAGGTTCGTCCGGTAAGCACTCAGGAGATGGCTCGTCCGGCCCCGCGTCCACCCTACTCTGTTCTTTCACCAAAGAGTTTGCAGCGGTACGGAATCTCCATGGCCACCTGGCAAGATGCTTTGCGGCGGTACTTGCAGGAGCGCAAGGGCTGAGCGTTCCGATCGGCCGTTGCTTCGCTTTGCCCGGGGCTGTTACGATGCGGCGGGGTCCTCGCCAATTGAAGTCCATCCTGAATTACATTGACGGCCGGTTCGTGCGAGGCGTGCGGGAATTCCCCGATGTGAATCCTGCAAACGGCGTCGTGATTGCCCAGGTGGAAGAAGCGGACCAAGGCTTGGTGGATCGGGCCGTGCAGGGAGCCCGGAAGGCGCTGGCAGGAGAGTGGGGCCGGTTTGGAGTTCGAGAGCGCGCCGCACGCTTATATCGAGTTGCCGATGCCATCGAGGCACGTTTCGATACCTTCGTTTCTGCGGAGGTGGCCGACACGGGCAAGCCGTTGTCACTTGCGGCCAGACTTGATGTCCCGCGCGCGGCGGCCAATTTTAGGGTTTTCGCTGATCTGATTAAGACAGCCGGGATCGAGTCCTTTCACACGGAAACGTCCGATGGCAAGACTGCGTTGAACTATGCGGTGCGCAAGCCACTCGGTGTGGTCGGGATCATTACACCGTGGAACTTGCCGCTGCTGTTGCTGACATGGAAGGTTGCGCCGGCCCTGGCTTGTGGCAACACTGTCATTGTGAAACCTTCGGAGGAAACTCCGGCGACAGCGACGTTGCTCGCTGAAGCGATGAAGGATGCCGGAATTCCTGACGGCGTTTATAACGTTGTTCACGGGTTCGGACCAAATTCGGCGGGAGAATTTCTGACGCGTCATCCGGATGTAAATGCGGTGACATTTACCGGTGAATCGCAGACTGGCGCCGCGATTATGAAGACGGTGGCTGCCTCGGTGAAACCGGTCTCCTTTGAACTCGGCGGAAAGAATGCGGCAGTCGTGTTTGCCGACTGCGATTTTGAAGATGCGGTAGACGGGATTAGCGAGGCGGCATTCCTGAATACGGGGCAAGTCTGTTTGTGCGCGGAACGAGTCTACGTGGAACGTAGGATCTTCGATCGTTTCGTGGAAGCATTAAAGCGGAAGGCGGAGAGTTTGTGCCTGGGATCGCCGCTGGACAACAGCACTGATTTAGGGCCGTTGATTTCCGCGCAGCATCGCGAAAAGGTCGTTTCCTATTACAAATTGGCATCGGAAGAAGGGGCCGTGACCGTGACGGGAGGCGGGGTTCCCAGGTTCGGCGATGAACTCGACCACGGCTTTTATGTCGCGCCAACGATCTATACTGGATTGCCAGAGTCGGCGCGCTGCGTGAAAGAAGAAATTTTCGGGCCCGTCTGCCATGTCACACCCTTCGATTCGGAAGAGCAAGCGGTAAGCATGGCGAACGACACGAAATACGGGTTGGCCGCGTCGATATGGACGACTGACCTGAAGCGTGGTCACCGGGTCGCGCAGCAGATGAACGTGGGTATCACCTGGGTGAATTGCTGGTTTCTACGCGATCTGCGGACGCCATTTGGTGGTGTGGGCCTTTCCGGTATCGGGCGCGAAGGCGGCGTGCATTCGCTGAATTTTTATTCCGAGCTGAACAACATCTGCATTCGGTTGTAGGAATTGCGTTGTCGCATCCATAGAACTGAAACATGGGGAAAGTTGAAAGCAAAGTGCTCTCGGGGAAGGCGCAACCGCGCGGTAAGTACCCGCACGTCAAACGCGCTGGGGATTTTCTGTTCGTCTCGGGGACGAGTGCGCGCCGCTCCGACAACTCCATTGCCGGCGCTGAGGTCGATACGTTTGGAACGACGAGTCTCAACATTCGAGAGCAGACCAAAGCAGTCCTTGAAAACGTGCGCGACATCCTTCAGGGTGTGGGTGCCGGCCTTGAAGACGTTGTTGAAGTAACAACTTACCTCGTAAGCATGAACGATTTCGGTGGATACAACGACATTTACGGAGAATTCTTCGGCTTCGATGGGCCGGCTCGAACCACCGTGGCCGTGCACCAATTGCCGCATCCACATTTGCTGATCGAGATCCGCGCGATGGCATACAAACCGGAGAAAATGAGATAAGGGAGCCACAATGCCGTCTATCAAGAGTCTCAAAGCGTTTAACTTTCAAGCTTGGATCGATGAGAACAAGGAGAAATTCAAACCGCCCGTGGGCAATGCGCAAGTTTGGGAGGACGGCGAAATGATAGTCACTGTGGTCGGTGGGCCAAATAATCGGCGAGATTATCATGACGACCCGACCGAAGAGTTCTTCTATCAGTTGAAGGGCAACATCTTCCTTCGGATTATGGAGACTCCGGGAAAGCCGCCACTCGAGATCCCGATTAAAGAGGGCGAGATTTTTCTGCTGCCGAAGCACATGCGGCATTCTCCGCAACGACTGCAGGAGGGCAGCATCGGCGTGGTAGTTGAGATGCCGCGTCCCGAGGGCGCGATGGATGGATTTGAGTGGTACTGTCCAAAGTGCCACCAACTTTTGCACCGCGCGGAAGTAAAACTGAAGAGCATCGTTCGTGATCTCCCGCCTTTGTTTGAACAGTTCCATAACAGCGAGAGCCTTCGCACCTGCAAACATTGCGGGACGATGCACCCCGGCAAACCGTAATGCCTGTGATTGATATCCATAATCATTTCTTTCCGCGTACGTGGCCTGATCTGGCGGCACGCTACGGGACGCCTGACTGGCCCTGGATCAAGCACACCGAGGCCGGGAAGGCGGACATCATGGTGGGCGATCGCTTTTTCCGCCACATCTATTCCGCCTGCTGGGATCCCGAAGTGCGGCTCAAGGAGATGAATCGGGATGGCGTCGAGATGCAGGTTTTGTCGGCCACGCCTTTATTGTTTGCTTACGAGAGGCCGATCGAGCATGCGCTGGATTGCGCGCAATTGTTCAATGATGCCGCGCTCAAATTGTGCGTAGAAGGCAAGGGCCGGCTGAAGTCTTTGTGCCAAGTTCCTCTGCAAGACATAGATGCTTCGTGTAAAGAACTAACCCGGTGTATGCAGGCTGGTCATCTTGGCGTCCAGATTGGCAATCACGTTGGTGAAAAAAATCTCGATGATCCCGGCATTGTGACGTTCCTGCACCACTGCGCGGACGAAGGGGCCGCGGTGCTGGTGCATCCATGGGATATGTTGGCGCCGCAGCGTATGCCGAGGTACATGATGCCTTGGACCGTGGGCATGCCGGCCGAAACCCAGCTCGGAATCGTCGCCATGATTTTGGGCGGAGCGTTCGACAAGTTGCCGCAGAACTTGCGCATCTGCTTCGCTCACGGTGGAGGAAGCTTCGCATTTCTAATGGGACGATTGGAGAATGCCTGGCATCATCATCCCGTTGCACACGGTGTGTGCGAATTGCCGCCCAGCCAATACCTACACCGATTCTATGTAGATTCGGCGGTCTTCGACGAGCGCGCGCTGCACTTTCTTGTCGGAACCATGGGCGTCGAGCAAGTGATGCTGGGTTCGGACTATCCCTTTCCGCTGGGCGAACATCGAGTTGGAGCGTTGATTCGATCGGGTTCTTTCAGTGCTGATACAAAGAATCGGTTGCTGGGCGGAAATGCGCTCAAGTTTCTTGGCATGCAGAAAGAGGGCGGTTTTCCTGCGGAGCTTGCCGCGCCTGGTACTCCGATCGTCCCGCACGGCGAACAATTAACATACAGTTCATATCTCAAAGTTCCTGAGTTGCTGAAACTACAGCATCCACAGTCTTCGCCGCAGCATCATGATGAACTGCTGTTCATCATTGTCCACCAGACATACGAGCTGTGGTTCAAGGAATTGATGCATGATCTGGATGCGGTTGTTGCCAATTTGAAGGTTGCGGGAGCAAATCCTCAATCGCGTGACGAAGTCTACGAAGCTGCGAGATTACTGCGACGCTGTACGGAGATTACGAGAGTCTTAGTCGAGCAGTTCACGATTCTTGAAACGATGCTCCCCACGCACTTCCTGGCGTTCCGCGGCAAACTTGAACCTGCCAGCGGATTTCAATCGGAACAGTTTCGCGAGCTCGAGTTCTTGTGCGGATTGAAGGACGAGAAGATGCTGCGGTATCACAAGCCCACACCGGAAGCGCACGCCTTGCTGGAACGAAGGCTGCGAGAGCCCTCCCTGCACGATGTGTTCTTCGATGCGTTGCGAGCGATCGGTAAACTCCAACTCGCCGAGAATTCGACCGAGCGTGAGCGATTTGACGAGCGTGCCCGAGCGGTCCTTTCGCTGTATCGGGACGAACGAAATAACCGCGACTGGATTGACGTCTGCGAACGGCTCACAGAGTTTGATGAGCTTGTTGTGAGCTGGAGGCTGCGTCACATTCAACTCGTCGAGCGCGTGATCGGTGTTCGCATGGGAACGGGCGGCAGTGCTGGGTCGTCATATTTGAAATTGACGTTGGACAAGAAATTCTTTCCGGAGTTATGGGAAGCACGGACACTCCTAACAGAATAGACCATGCAGAGCTAACCTCGTCGTTTGCCATGACTGAAAGAGCCCAGACGATTTCACTGATTGGAGCCGGACTCAACGGACCTCTCTTGGCTATTGGCTTGGTCAAGCGTGGCTTCCGAGTTGAGATTTACGAGCGACGCCCAGATATGCGGCACGTCCGCATGAGCGCCGGACGATCGATCAATCTCGCGCTCTCCACGCGCGGCATCTTCGCCCTAGCCGAGGCCGGCCTCTGGAACGAGATGCGAAAGATCACCATTCCGATGAAAGGCCGAATGATGCACTCGGCCGCTTCGGAATTGACATTTCAGCCATACGGGAAGGACGAGGCTGAGGTTATTCATTCAATCTCCCGGGCCGACTTGAATATCGCGCTGATCAATGCCGCCGAACAGCAGGGCGTCAAAATCCGTTTTCGACAACGTTGTACTGGAATCAATCTTAAGACAGGCGGGCTTAAGATACGCGATGAGCAGACCCGCGAGGCCAAGTCGATCGATTCAAGCGTCGTGATTGCCTGTGATGGATCGGCATCAGCGATCCGCAGCGAAATGTTGAAACTCAGCCGATTTAACTTCTCGCAACAATATCTCGACTATGGATACAAAGAGCTGATCATTCCGGCCGGTCCGGACAGAAAACATGTTCTTGATATCGGCGCGCTGCACATCTGGCCGCGCGGCAGTTACATGTTGATCGCTCTGCCCAATGTTGACGGCTCATTCGCATGCATTCTCTTCTTGCCATTTGAGGGACCCGACAGCTTCGCTTCCTTGACAACAAACTCAGAGGTGACTCGATTCTTTGAGTCGCGGTTTCCGGACGCGTTTTCTCTCATGCCGCAACTGGCCGATATCTTTTTCGCCAATCCCACCGGAGCAATGGTGACAGTCAAGTGTTCGCCCTGGCACGTAGGCGGGCGCGCTCTGCTCCTAGGAGACGCAGCTCATGCGATTGTTCCTTTCTTCGGACAGGGAATCAATTGCGGGTTTGAGGATTGCAGTTCGTTGTTGCATCTGCTAGACCAGCACGGCGCCGACTGGCAGCGTGTATTCAACGAATTTGAAAATGCGCGGAGGGTCAATACCGACGCGATTGCCGACTTGGCAGTCGAGAATTTTGCGGAGATGCGAGATCGGGTTGCCGATCCACGTTTTTTGTTCCGCAAGAAGGTGGAGTTGGCGCTGGAAGCGAAATATCCAGAGCTTTTTGTGCCCAAGTACTCCATGGTGACATTCCATCGGGTTCCCTATGCTACGGCGCTCACGCGGGGGCAGGCCCAGGATCGAATGCTCACTGAACTGTGTGATCCGATCAACCGCATCGAAGATCTCGACTGGAGCAAAGCGGACCAATTGATTCGCAGCCAACTCACACCTTTGGAGTCAGCATCGTGACGGGCGCACCCTTTCAGACGGGTGAGGACTTTGCGAGGGCAATGGACGCCCGTGATCCGCTCGCGCATTTTCGCGATCGCTTCCTGTTTCCAAAGACGAAGGCTGGCGGAGAGATCATATATTTGTGCGGCCATTCTCTTGGACTGCAGCCGAAAACAGTGCCGTCTCACTTGGATCAGGTACTGCGGGACTGGGCGAACCTGGGAGTCGAGGGACATTTCCACGCGAAGGATCCGTGGATGCCGTATCACCGTTTGCTGACTGAGCAGACTGCTGCACTGGTGGGAGCGCAACCCTCGGAAGTCGTTGTGATGAATTCCCTCACCGCTAATCTGCACCTCATGATGGCATCGTTCTACCGCCCCACCCAGACTCGACACAAGATTTTGGTCGAGCGTGGCGCGTTTCCTTCCGATCAGTACGCTGTGAAATCGCAGATCTGTTTCCATGGATTTGATCCGGCGACGTCGTTGCTCGAGCTTGCGCCTCGTGAGGGCGAGTCTTGCCTGCGCGAGGAAGATATCGACGTACTGATCGATCGCGAGGGTGATTCCATTGCCTTGATCCTGCTGGGAGGGGTGAATTACGCCACCGGCCAGGCTTTCAACATGGCTGGCATTACTCAGGCGGGCCAGAAAAAAGGATGCGTTGTGGGATTTGATTTGGCGCATGCAGTCGGCAATATCCCACTACGGCTGCACGATTGGGGGCCTGACTTCGCGGTGTGGTGTAGCTATAAATATTTGAACGGCGGTCCTGGGTGCATCGGCGGATGTTTTGTTCACGAACGCCATGGGCGCGCATGGAAGCTGCCGCGCCTTGCAGGTTGGTGGGGCCACGAAGAGAAGACTCGATTTCAGATGGGACCCGACTTTCACCCGATGGCAGGAGCGGAAGGCTGGCAGTTGAGCAATCCACCGATTCTGGCTCTGGCGGCTTTACGCGCATCGATGGAGATTTTTTCGGAAGCCGGGATAGAACGTTTGCGTGCCAAGAGTATCTCGCTCACGGCGTACATGGAATTCTTGCTGCGACAACACGCTTCTCATAAATTTTCAATCATTACACCACCCGAGCCGGAGCGTAGAGGGGCCCAACTCTCCATCCGATTGGCACGTGCGGGTCGCCAGCTATGTGACCGAATGGCTGAGAATGGAGTGATCGGAGACTGGCGTGAGCCAGACACCTTCCGAGTTGCAGCGGTCCCTTTATACAATTCATTCCAAGATGTTTACCGCTTTGTGGCGTGCTTCGAAGCCGCGCTTCAATAACAGCCCTTCGGTGCTAACGGGTTACTTTTGTAACGCGTTCCCCGGGCGCAGTGAACACTACAATCTGAGCCGTGGGTAAGTCTCGGCTCCAGTGCGCAGGGAAGTGGACGGCCATCGTGTCTGCGGTGGTGGGTGTCCATATTTTGGTGTCGTTACTGTCGCCCCGAGGATTCGCGCTCACCGCCTTCGGCGACATACTCCAAAATCTGATTTTGTGCGCTGCAACTATTGGTGTTGCTCTCAACATGAGGAGGGCCACCCCAAGAGCGCGACTATTCTGGGCGCTCTTAGCTCTGGGGCTCGCCACTTGGCTTATTTCGCAGCTCATGTGGACGTATGTCGAGGTCTATTTGCGACATGAAGCGCCAAATCCATTCTTCGGCGATGTCATTCTTTTTCTGCACATCGTTCCAATGATGGCCGCGGTCGCACTCCAACCGCACCTTCAACAGAACAATCGCACGGTACGAGTTGGTTCTCTCGACTTTGCATTGCTGCTTACCTGGTGGCTCTACCTTTACCTATTTGTTGTGATTCCATGGCAATACGTGCACCCGGTCGAATCCGTGTACGGGCGCAGTTTTGACCTGCTTTACGTCTGCGAAGAACTTGTGCTTGCAGGATCCCTAGTGCTTGTGTGGCGTCGTAGCCACGGGGCTTGGCGAAGGATTTACTTCGATCTATTCGTGGCAACCCTAATTTATTGTGTCGCTTCGCTGATGGCCAGCGAAGCGATCGATTTGCATCTTTACTACACCGGAAGCTTGTTCGACGTTCCTCTTATTGTAGGGATTGCCTGGTTTATGCGCATAGGGTTCCTTCCGTACGAAACCACAGACGAGGATTCTGCAGTGGGGTCTTCCAGTCGCGGCTATGGCATCTGGAAAGCGCGCCTCGCAATGGTGGCGGTCTTCGTCACTCCATTGATGGTGGGATGGGCCGAATTTGTAGGCTCTGCTCCGCAGAGCGTCCGCACCTATCGGCTGCTGCTAACCGTGGCCGTCATGGTTGTGATGGGTGCTCTGGTTTTTGTCAAACAACATTTGCTTGACCGGGAACTACTCAGTCTTCTTCGATCATCGCGCAACAACCTGGATGAGATGTGCCGTCTAAAGGACGAATTGGAAAATAAGGAACATTCTCTAAGGTGGCACAGCCTAGAGCTTCAGCGGAAAAATTTGGAACTGCAGGAGATTTCGTTCACCGATGTGCTAACGGGCATATGGAATCGTCGCTATCTCGAGGAGATTCTCACTGCAGAGGCCGGGCAAGTGCTGCGAAATTACCAGCGCGCCCGCGGCAGCGGCATTCGGAAGCTCGATCATCGTGACCTGGTTTTCATTATGGTAGACGTCGATTTCTTTAAGCAAGTGAACGACCGCCACGGACATCCTGCAGGCGATAGGCTGCTGCAACTCGTTGCGCAGAGGCTTTCGACCGTAGTGCGCAAGTCTGATGTACTGGTGCGCTGGGGCGGAGAGGAATTCCTGATCATGAGCCGCTCCACCGACCCGTCGGGTACGCCTGCATTTTGCAGCCGCGTCCTGGAAGTGATGTCCGGCGAGCCGTTCGATCTTGGGCACGGAATTTCCGTCAATAAAACTTGTTCAGTAGGATGGGCGGCATACCCATGGACCCGCGGCGCATTTGAAGCGATCTGTGCAGAGGAATCGATCGCCCTGGCCGATGCGGCTCTGTACCTGGCCAAGGATCTGGGCAGAAATCAAGGCGTGGGAATTGTGGCGACAGACGTCGCGGCCCAAAACCCGGAGGCCATTGGATTAGTGTCAATCCGAGAAGGAAATCCGCCGCTCGCGCGGACCATACGAACCGAATGTCCAAGTGAGAAGAGCTCCGTCGACCCTTCCTTTGAACCTGCGGAATCGATCAATCGATCCAACACATAAGGGTTTTTTTATGCAATCCTCTTCAACACTTCTGTGACTGTGTCTCTTGACCTTCGCGACTGCGTTGACTACATTGAGTTGCCGGCATCATTGCCGCCGAGGCAACAAAATTTATGAATGCTAAAAATCCTTCCCGTAAGACGGGGCTACGCCAGAAAGCGCAGCTTATGTCTGCATCCGAAATTGAACGCACCCTGGTGCGACTCGCATACGAGATTGTCGAAAAGAACGGAGGGGTTGAGAGACTGGGACTCGTCGGAATTCGGCGGCGCGGGGTCCCAATCGCAGAACGATTGGGCAAGATCATTACGCGCATTGAGAACGCAAAGGTGCCTGTGGGATCGTTGGATATCACCTTTTACCGCGATGACCTCTCGACTCTCGGACCTAAACCGGTTGTGCAGGAAAAAGAAGTCGGCTTTGAAATTGAGGACAAGAATATCGTATTGGTCGATGATGTTCTGTTTACCGGACGTACTACTCGAGCCGCCCTAGACGCCCTGTTTTCTCACGGAAGGCCTCGGAAGGTCCAACTTTGCGTTTTGATTGACCGCGGACACCGCGAGATTCCAGTCGAAGCAACCTTCGTAGGACGCAATGTGCAAACAACCGCGAACGAGGTGATCGAGGTCAAATTAACCGAGATCGACGATGCAGAAAAAGTACTACTGATGGAGAGATAAGATTTCGAGAGTTGGCGTACAAAAGAAGGACGGTGGAGTGAGCCACCGTCCTCTTTGTTTGAAGTAAATCGTCAGGCGATGCGTGTGCACACCGCCTTAGTTTGCGTGTAAAGGTTGAGGACCTCGTGCCCCATCTCGCGTCCCCACCCGGACTGTTTGTAGCCTCCGAAGGGTAGCGCGGCGTCGAAGATGTTGTAGCAGTTAATCCACACAGTGCCGGCGCGAAGTTGTTCTGCCATGCGATGCGCTTTGCCGATGTCGCGTGTCCAGACAGCGGCAGCCAACCCGTAGTCGCTGTCATTCGCGCGTGGAATAATTTCCTCCGGATCGGTAAATGGCATTGCGACGACGACCGGACCGAAGATTTCCTCCTGCACTACTTTCATGTTTTCTTGCGTGTCCACGAGTACGGTGGGTTCGACGAAATATCCACGATCGCCGCCCTTGTGCCCGCCAACGACAGCCTTGGCGCCTTCGGAGAATCCGGCCTCAAGATATCCGCATACGCGGTTCATTTGTTCTTCAGAAACCAGGGGGCCCATTTGGGTGTCAGGGTCCAGGCCAGACCCAACCTTGATTTTCTTAGCATGTTCGGCGACTCCCTCAACAACTTGATCGTAGATCGATTTCTCGACGTACAGCCGGGAACCGGCGCAGCAGCACTGACCGTGATTGAAAAAAATTGCGCTGGCAGAACCTGGGATAGCCGTCTCAAGGTCGGCATCTTTGAACACGACATTGGGAGACTTTCCACCCAATTCGAGAGAAACCTTCTTCAGGTTCCCCGCGGCCGCATGGACGATCAATTTGCCGACCTCCGTAGACCCCGTGAAAGCGATCTTGTCGACATCAGGGTGCGCCGCCAGAGCGGCTCCCGCAGTCTCGCCATAACCGGGAACTATGTTGACAACTCCTTCGGGGAAACCAGCCTCCATGATGAGCTCGCCGAGACGCAACGCGGAGAGCGGAGTCTGTTCTGCCGGCTTCAAGACAACCGTGCACCCCGTCGCCAGGGCAGGCCCTAGCTTCCACGCCGCCATCAAAAGGGGAAAGTTCCATGGAATGATTTGTCCGACGACTCCGACCGGTTCGCGCAACGTGTAAGCGAGATACTTTGCACCCGGTGTATACGGAACCGAGAGTGGAATCGTGTTGCCTTCGATCTTGGTTGCCCATCCGGCCATGTAACGGAGTAGGTCGACTGCGAGAGGGACGTCGGCGGCTTTAGCGATATTAAGCGGCTTGCCGTTGTCTAGACTTTCGAGGTAACCAAACTCTTCCGTATGTTGCTCGAGCAGATCGGCAACTTTCCAGATCAGTCGGCCGCGCTCGGAAGCGGACATGCGGCGCCACGGACCCTTGTCGAAAGCATTGCGTGCCGCGGTTACGGCCCGATTGATGTCTTCGCGATCGCCTTCTGCAACCTGGGCAAGAACCTCGCCTGTCGCCGGATTATAGGTGGGAAAATTCTTTCCGGATGCGGCGCTCGTCCACTTGCCGTTGATCAACATCTTTCGCGGTTTGTCGATGAACTCTGCAACGCGCGGATGAATCTGAGGGGAAACTGCGATGCCCATACTTCCTCCTTGTGCTCACAAATTAGGTCAAGTCAGAATGATGCCGGGCGAAGAAGGCGACCGGGGTATGCTAGCGCTGGAGCAGGACAAATGCAATCGCCAAGCTGGAACGATTTTTGAATCAGCTCTTGGATACTGACGTCCCAATGCCAGCATCCGAGTGCGTATCTGCTATAGTTTCGTTCCTCGACAGATCAAGCCAGGGAGGTTCCATGCCCCGCAATGTCCGCTGTGCCCTGATTCAAGCCAGCAACGCGATTAGCACCGATCGACCCCTCGCACAGATCCGAAAGGCGATGATCGACAAGCATTTGAAACTGATCGAGCAGGCCGCGCGAAAAAAGACCCAAGTCCTCTGTCTGCAGGAGCTTTTCTACGGGCCCTACTTCTGCGCCGAGCAGAACGCCCGGTGGTACGAGATGACGGAACGCGTGCCGGACGGCCCTACCACGAAACTGATGCAGAAGGTCGCGGCGAAGCACCATATGGTAATTGTGGTTCCCGTGTACGAAGAGCAAATGCCCGGAGTCTACTTCAATACCGCCGCTGTGATTGATGCCGACGGCCGCTATTTGGGCAAGTACCGCAAGCATCACCTGCCGCATTGCCACCCAGGGTTTTGGGAAAAATTCTATTTCACACCTGGCGATCTCGGGTATCCGGTCTTCGAAACCAAGTACGCTCGTGTAGGTGTTTATATCTGCTACGACCGCCACTTTCCGGAAGGTGCGCGTGTTCTTGGACTAAACGGGGCAGAAATCGTGTTCAATCCGTCCGCCACTGTTGCTGGCTTATCGGAATATCTTTGGGAACTCGAACAGCCGGCGCACGCAGTGGCCAACGGCTATTTTGTCGGAGCAATCAACCGCGTGGGTATCGAGAAGCCGTGGAGCATTGGCGAATTCTACGGCAAGAGCTATTTCTGCAATCCGCGGGGGAAGATTATTGCCCAAGCCAGTCGTGACAAAGACGAAGTGGTCGTGGCCGATCTGGATCTCAACATGATCGCCGAGGTTCGCAAGGTTTGGCAGTTCTTTCGCGACCGCCGGCCGGAAACCTATGGCGCGATCACGACGCAGAGCGGAGCATCCGCCGCCGCAGATTGAACGACCAGTAACTCCTCAATTCTGTGATCAAGAACGATGACGACCCCTAGCCCCACTCAAATCCGCTCGCGCATTGAATCCAGCCCCCTGTACAACGAGGACCTCGCCCCTGCATCTCCTGAGCGCCGGCATTGGGGCACGTACAATTTCGCGGCTCTGTGGATCTCGATGTCAGTGAACATCCTCACCTACATGCTGGCGGCGAGTTTGATTCAGGGAGGAATGAACTGGAAACAGGCGGTTGCAACCATCTTCCTTGGGAATGTGATCGTGTTGGTGCCAATGTTGCTCAATTCACACCCCGGGGCAAAGTACGGAATTCCCTTTCCTGTTCTAGCCCGGGCGTCGTTCGGCGTGTTGGGCGCGAACGTTGCCGCAGTACTGCGTGCTCTAGTCGCGTGCGGGTGGTTTGGCATTCAGGCGTGGATTGGCGGCGAAGCCATCAGCACCTTGTTGGCGACCCTCGCTCCCAGTTGGAAAAACTTCGCTTATGGACCGGCCGTGTGTTTCTTTCTTTTCTGGCTGATCAACCTTGCAGTAGTCCTGAAGGGCATTGAATACATCCGCGTTCTGCAAGGCATCAGTGCGCCCGTCTTACTCGGCGTCGGATTGCTCCTGCTTGGGTGGGCCTATCACGCGGCAGGCGGCTTCGGGCCTATGCTGTCAGTGCCATCGCGGTTCACCACGTTCTCTGATTTTACGAAGTTTCTCATTCCAGCACTCAACGGCACAGTTGGTTTCTGGGCGACGGTTTCATTAAACATCCCCGACTTCACGAGGTTCGCACGCAATCAGCGAGAACAAGTGATCGGACAGGCCGTCGCCTTGCCAACGACGATGACGCTGTACGCATTCGTCGGAATCGTCGTGACCTCAGCCACCGTCGTGATTTACGGAACCGCGATTTGGGATCCGGTACAACTGCTTAGCCGCTTCCATTCTCCCGTCGCAGTCGTGATTTCTCTGATCGCAATTCTGCTGGCGACGCTCAACGTCAATATCGGCGCAAATGTAGTCTCCCCCGCAAATGATTTTTCCAACTTGTGGCCGCGCGGCATCAGCTTTCGTACTGGCGGCGTCATCACGTGCTTCATGGGGATCGCCCTGATGCCCTGGAAGCTTCTGGCCAACTACCGCACTTTCATCCTCGGCTGGCTCGGCGGGTACGCGGCCTTACTGGGCCCTGTGGCGGGAATCATGATCTGCGACTACTTCGTGATTCGGCGACGAGTGTTGCGGGTGGATGATCTGTATCTGCGAGGCGGGACCTACGAATACTCGCGAGGATTCAATTGGGGCGCAGTGGCCGCGTTAGCGCTCGGAGCGGGTACCGCACTATCCGGGCTCGCAATTCCGTCCCTGCGCGCGCTCTACGACTACTCGTGGTTCGTTGGGTTCGCAGTCTCATTCGTCGCCTATTACGGAATCATGAAGTTGCAGCGCCAGGCAGTAATCGCTCCTCAGGAAGTTGCCTAACCCTATCGTTAGGACTTCTTCGGATTCAGAAACTCAGGCAGCACCTCGCGTTGGTAACTCTCCAGTGACTGCTCTTCATCTCCGCACATCAGGTAAATGTTGAACTGGGTGACGCCGACACCGGCGAGTTCGCGCAACTTCTTGCGATGCACGTCAGCTGGCCCAATCAGGCAAAATCGGTCCACGACTTCATCGGAAACAAAATCTGCGTTATCGCTCTTCACCTCGCAATGATGCTGATAATCGTAATGGCCGCGTTCCTGTACAAAGGAAGTTAGCGCAGCGGGCAAATCTTCCGGCTTGTACTGCCGGATCAGATCCATCACGTGGTTCGACACCAATGCGGGGAACCATCGCACTCGTTCCCGCGCCACGTTTAGGTCATTGGAGATCCATATGGGAGCTGCGGCCATCACTTCAATCTTGCTCGCGTCACGTCCTGCGGCACGCGCGCCCTCTTTCACGAAGCCCAAACACCATGCGATTAGTGCCGGATCGGCAAATTGCAGAATGATTCCGTCTGCCACTCGTCCAGCCATGTGCAGAACCCTGGGTCCGTAGCCCGCAATCCAAACCCGCGGTGAGTCTTTTGCCCAAGTGAGTCGGGCGGGCTGACCGTCATGCTGCACCTCCTTGCCCGACGTCAGGTCGCGAAACTCCGCCACGGCCGCTTCCAGTTGCGACCAACTTACCGGTTTCTTGCCTAACACGCGCCGGGAACTGTCGCCCCGACCAATCCCGAGTTCCATCCGTCCGCCGGAAATCAGATTGAGAGTTGCAAACAGACTCGCTGTTACCGTGAGATCACGCGTCGCCGGGTTCGTGACGCACGTGCCGAGCCGCATGCGTTCGGTATTGGCCGCCATCAGCGTCAAAAGGGGGTATGGCTCTTTCCACAAGACATGAGAATCAAAGATCCAGCCGTATTCAAATCCGGCGCCTTCCGCCTGCCGAGTGAGGCCGACGACACGTTCGACCGAAATATCGGGTTTCAAGGTGATACCGAATTGCATAGCCGGACCTCTCGTGGAAGAAATTGAGCAACTGGCTGTGAGGAGCTAAGGTGCGGCAGTGTAGCATAGAATTCTTTTCACCGACGAGGGCGCGGTCGCAATGCGACGGAGGGTTCGATGAGTTTCGACACGATCATCAAGAACGGTTCTGTGGTAACAGCAAGCGATACGTTTACGGCCGACGTCGCCGTTTCCAACGGCAAGATCACCGCCATTGGAACCGATCTTCCCGCACAGAATGCCACGAAGATTCTCGATGCATCGGGCAAACTCGTTCTTCCCGGAGGAATCGACGTTCATACCCATCTCGATATGCCCTTCGGAGGCACCACGAGCGCTGACGACTTTGAAACCGGCACGCGCGCCGCTGCTTTTGGCGGCACCACCACTCTGATCGACTTCGCGATTCAGTACAAAGGCCAGCCGCTTCGTCAGGCCTTCGACACCTGGATGAGCAAAGCTGCGAGCAAGGCCACCTGCGACTATGCGTTCCACTGCATCGTGACAGACATCTCAGGCGGGCAACTCTCGGAGATGAATGATCTGGTGCACGAGGGCGTGACCAGTTTCAAGCTGTTCATGGCGTACCCTGGCGTTTTCATGCTCGATGACGGCAGCATCTTCAAAGCGCTGCAGATGACCGCTAAGAATGGTGGACTCGTTTGCATGCACGCCGAAAACGGTAGCGCAATTGATGTCATCGTGCAGCAAGCACTTGCAGAAGGAAAACGGGCGCCGAAGTATCACGCATTGACTCGTCCTACAACGGCCGAGGCTGAGGCGGTAGGGCGGGCCATCGCGCTTGCGGAGATTGCCGGCGCGCCCATCTATATTGTTCATTTGAGCTGCAACGATGCACTGGAAAAAATTCGAGAGGCCCGAGACCGCGGGCTGCCCGTGTATGCCGAAACTTGTCCCCAGTATCTGTACCTCTCGCTAGAAAACATGGATGCACCCGGTTTTGAAGGGGCGAAGTACGTTTTTACTCCGCCGCTGCGTGAGAAGTGGAATCAGGAAAAGCTCTGGAGTGGCCTCAAATACGACCACCTCCAGGTCGTATCAACCGATCACTGTCCGTTTTGCTTCAAGGAGCAAAAGGAGATGGGCCGCGATGATTTCACGAAAATCCCGAACGGCGGTCCCGGTGTGGAGCACCGCATGAGTCTGATCTATTCTGGAGGCGTCGACGCGGGACGCTTCAACGCAAATCGTTTTGTCGAATTGGTTTCGACCACCCCAGCCAAGCTTTTTGGGCTGTATCCACGGAAGGGCACCATCGCCGTCGGTAGCGACGCGGACTTGGTGATTTTTGATCCGAAGCGTCGGCACACCATCAGCGCTGCGACCCATCACATGCGGGTGGACTATTCCATGTTTGAAGGCATCCAGGTGACAGGAATGCCAGATGTCGTTCTATCGCGCGGCCGCGTCATCGTGGAAGGCGACAATTTTCTCGGGCGAGCAGGTCAGGGAGAATTTCTGCGGCGAGCAACCTATGCGCAGGTGAACGGCTAGCTGAGTCTCTTAACGAAGCGCAGCGAAAAGCGCTTCTTTCCAACGCCTGTTGTCGATCCTCCAACACACTTTGGCCTTTGGCCCGCGAAGCGTCGGAGCCCAGACTGCTCGGTTCCTTTCGTCACTCGCGACATTCAGCCGATCGACCACCGTCATTCCTCGTGTGAGCTCACTTTGCGTTTCGACGTCGACGAAGTGCTCGCTCCACGACGTTCCGACAGACGGATCCAAGGCGACGCACATGGCGACCGGATCCGGTAGCGAGATGCCGTCTTCGCTGGTTTGAAACTTGTAGGCCGAGCGCGCGTGACTATTGCACTCGATGGCGAAGTGGGAAAGCTTCGAATTGAGCGTCTCAACCTGCCGGATCTCGTCCTCGCGCAGCACAGCGTCTCCCCGGCACAGTTGCCAGCCAATAAGTTCCACGGGAAGGCCGCTGCGCATCACGATGCGCGCCGCCTCTGGGTCGACCCAAATGTTGTACTCCGCAGCGGGGGTCACATTGCCCTCGCAACACGGCGCCCCGCCCATCACAACGCAGCGGCTCACCTTCGTCGCGATTCCAGGGGTCTTCGACAACGCCAAGGCGAGATTGGTGAGCGGGCCCAGGGTCACTACAACTAGACCTGGATTCGCTTCAATGGTTTCGATGATGGCATCAGCAGCGTGCAGTTTTTCCGCGGATCGTTTTGGCGCTGGATAGTCGTGATCGCCCAGTCCGTCGCGTCCGTGGAACCACGTCGCATTCTCGTACGTACGCAATAAGGGCTTGCCCGCGCCCGAGTATACCGGCACATTCGCTCTGCACAGTTCGGCCGTGTAGAGCGCATTGCGAGTCGCTTGCTGAACCTCAACGTTTCCAGCGACTACAGTGATCGCAGCCACACGAACATCCGGCGCGCGCAGCGCCATGATGAGCGCCACTGCGTCATCCGATGCCGTGTCGGTGTCGATTAAGAACGTGCGAGTCACGGGCGATAGGATAGCAGACGATTGGAAAGCCGATTACGATGCACTTTGCCCAATCTCATCGGACTTGTGGCGCGATGCAAAGAAGTGTACAGTTCACACTTTCCAAGGGAGACAGCACGAATGTTCACGCCGCCAAGTCTGACGATTGCGTTGTTGATGATGATCACCAGCGCCATCTGCTGGGGTTCCTGGGCCAATACTTACAAGGGCGTTAAGAACTATCGTTTCGAACTGTTCTACTGGGACTACGCAATTGGCATTTTTCTCATTTCTCTAATCCTCGCGTTCACGATGGGTAGTAGCGGCAACGATGCCTCCAGTTTCTTGAACAATGTTCACTCTGCCGACAATTCCAACATCATTTCCACGCTGGTTGGCGGTGCGATTTTCAACCTGGCGAATCTCCTGCTTGTTGCTGCGATTGACATGGCCGGCCTTGCCGTTGCTTTCCCCGTCTCAATCGGAATCGCGCTCGTGGTTGGAGTCGTGCTCAATTACATCATTCAGCCGAAGGGCAACGTCATGTTTCTCGCGGTCGGGGTGGCCTTCGCTTTCATCGCCGTGATTCTCGACGGAAAGGCCTACGGAAGTCTGGTCAGCGCCGGACGCTCAGTTTCGAAAAAAAGCATCGTCACCTGCGTGGTTTCTGGCGTGCTGATGGGACTGTGGAGTCCTTTTATGACCTACTCCATGACGCGAGGAAATACTCTGACGCCATATAGCGCAGCTGTATTTCTGACGCTTGGTGCGCTCCTTTCTTGTTTTCTGTGGAATGTGTATTTCATGAAGCACCCGCTCGTTGGAGAACCGGTGAGTTTCGCTGGATTTTTCAGCGGGGCACCCTCCGGACATCTGCTGGGACTTTTCGGTGGATGCATTTGGGGCCTTGGCACGGTCTTCAATCTCACTGCTGGGAAATTTACAGGACAGGCCATCTCCTACGCGATCGGCCAATCGGCGCCGATGGTTGCCGCGCTGTGGGGGGTTCTGGCTTGGAAGGAATTCGCGGGATCGGGACCGCGTGCCAAGCTTTACTTAACTCTTATGTTCGTCTTCTATGCACTGGCGATCTTGTTGGTCGCCCGCGCCAACGGCTGATTTCGCAGACAATTCATTTTCCTTTGATCCGGCTGATGAACAGTTGCAGAAAGCGATCCGCATCCGACGCCGTGCAGACTCGCGCGTTCGCTTTCAGCTCGATCGCGCCCTCAATCTCGTAGTGATCTCCGTGCAGCACGTTGTTTTCATTCGAGCCCATTCGATTGGCAACCGTCTCGCCACGCGTGAACTCGCCCCGGGTTTCGACGTCGACGTGCATGTCTTTGAGCGTCACCAGTTTCGGATCAATTACTACGCCCACTGCCAGTGGATCGTACATAGCGGCTCCTTGGTAGCCGCTCTTTTCCGAGCGCGTCAAGTAGAAGTCGGCTAGTTTCGCGATGAAATCGCTTTCCGGACCGTGCAAGGACTGAAGATCCGCCAGGTACTTGCGGGTGATCAACGTTCGCTCGCCCACGTCGGATCCAACCATCGTCACCACCCAGCCTGCATTGAACACAATCGCCGCTGCCTCTGGGTCGCCATAGATATTCGCTTCGGCCGCTCCATCCACATTTCCCCCAGTGATCGAGCCTCCCATAATCACGACATCTTTCACCAAAGTAACGATGGAAGGATCCTTCGAGACCGCTAGCGCGATGTTCGTAAGCGGGCCGACTGGAATAAGTGTGACTTCATGCGGATACTTATGAGCTAGTTCGATGATCAGGTCGGGACCGAAGCGAGAATCGGCCTTGCATTTCGTGGGCGGCAACTCGACACCAGCCAGTCCGTTTTTTCCGTGCCAGAACTGCGCCGTGATCAGCTTCTGATTGAGTGGATGCTGCGCCCCGCCAGCCACCGGCAGATCGCATCGCCCTGCCAACGATGTCAGTTTGAGCGCGTTCTCCAGACCCTGTCGCCCGTCGACATTGCCCGGCACAACGGTTAGTGCCTCAACCTTCAGCTCAGGAGAATTCAATGCCAATAGGATTGCCATGGCGTCGTCTACACCCGGGTCGGTATCAATGATTACGCGCTGCGGGGCTTGCGCAACTGCGTGAGTGAGAAAAATGCAGACGAGTAAAAGAGTCACACTGCCCATGCTGAAAAGTCTCGTCACTGGAGCCTCACTTAAGTGGAATGGACTGTGATTCTAAAGCAGCATGCCAGCGATTGATGCCGACATCAAATTGGCCATTGTTCCTGCGAGCATTGCACGCACACCAAGCCGTGCGAGTTCCCCGCGCTTGTTGGGCGCTAGCGCCCCAATGCCGCCGATCTGGATTCCGATCGAACTGAGATTCGCGAAACCACATAACGCAAACGTCGCGATCGTCACCGAGCGAGGATCGAGCATGGCCTTCTGGGTCCCCAGCACAGAGAATGCGACCAGTTCATTCAGTACCATGCGTGTACCGAGCAGGTTGCCCACGATCCGACAGTCGTGCTTGGGAATACCTATGAGCCATGCTACGGGAGCGAATATCGCTCCGAATACTTGCTCCAAACTTTCTGGGAATCTCGCGATGTAGTGGTGGATGCTGCCGAAAATACCATTCGTAAGCGCAATGAGTGCAAGAAACGAAATCAGCATAGCGGCGATGTTCAGCGCTAGATGGAGACCATCGGTTGTGCCGCGAGAAATTGCGCCGAGCAAATTCTCTTCCTTCTCTGCTTTTTCTTCTTCTGCGCTCATGATCACACGGCCGGCGGTTTTTGCTTGCTCGGTTTCCGGGACCAGCATTTTCGCCATCAACAATGTTCCGGGAGCGGTCATGATGACGGCGCTCAACAGATGTTTTGGGTCAATTCCAAACGAGATGTATGCCGCCATGATTCCGCCGGACACGTGAGCCATGCCGCTTGTCATCACTGTCATCAATTCCGAGCGGGTCAAGTCCGGAAGAAATGGACGGATGGTTAATGGCGCTTCGGTTTGCCCCATGAAAATGCTAGCCGCCACGTTGAGCGATTCGGCGCCGCTCGCTCCCATTACACGCGTCATGACCCAGGCAAAGATCCGGATGATGATCTGCATGATTCCGAAGTGGTACAGCACCGCGAAGAATGCGGCGATGAAGATGACAGTCGGCAACACGCCAAAGGCAAAGTATCCCAGCTGTGATCCCGGCTTCGCCAAATCCCCAAAAACGAAGTGCGATCCGGCGTAGGCATAACCCAACAACGTAGTTACGGCGTCTCCAGCTTTCTGAAATGCGATTCGCCCGGCGTCAATGCGAAGCACGAAGATTGCGAACACAAACTGCAAGCCCAAACCCCACGCCACCGTCTTCAGGCGAATGGCGCGCCGATTGGTCGAGAAAACGTAGGCGAGCACGAGCATGGTTAACAAGCCCAGAATTCCCGTGAATCGTCCCATTCAGTTATTCTCCGCGGGTTTACCTATGACTCGATGGATGAGTGGACGTTTGCTCGAGGGAGCAGAATCCGTTATCTCGCAACTTGCCGCGATCAGCTGTCGTGCACGTGCCGCCTTGGCTTCGGCTTTGTAATAGAGCGTCGCAATAGGTTCACGAGCATCGATACGATCCCCGACCTTTTTGTGCAGCACGATGCCCACGGCAGGATCGACCAAATCTTCTTTGCGCTCACGTCCGCCCCCGAGGATGACGCAGGCGGTTCCAATCTGTTCGCACTGCATTGCGTTCAGCCATCCGGCCCTTGAGCTCGTCACCTGCATGGTGTGGGGTGCTTGTGGCAACCGCTTTGCGTCGTCGACAATCCGGCAATCCCCGCCCTGTAGTTCTACCATCTGACGAAATTTCTCGAGCGCCTTACCGGAGGAAATCAGCTGCGCGCTTTGCTGTTTTCCTTCCGAAACGGTCTTCGCAACGCCGCCGAGATACTGCATCCATCCCGCCATTTCTAAACACAGCTCTCTCAAGTCCGCGGGCCCGCCGCTGCGCAATACATCCACGACTTCGACGATTTCCAGCGCGTTGCCAATCATGTTTCCCAAGGGCTGATCCATGTCGGTAATAAGCGCGATGACCTGCTTGCCCATCCGCTCCCCGGTTTCCACCATCAGTTGGGCGAGAAAGGCTGCGTCTTTCTCGTTCTTCATAAACGCCCCAGATCCGGTCTTGACATCGAGCACCAGAGCATCAATGCCTTCCGCCAGTTTCTTGCTCATGATCGACGCACAAATCAGGTAAGGGCTCTCAACCGTTCCGGTAACGTCACGTAGCGCGTACAATTTGCGATCGGCGGGCGCGATCTCCGCCGTTTGTCCGATCATCGCGCAGCCGCAAACCTCGAGGACGCGGCGAAACTCAGCGACCGAAAGATTTACGTTGAAGCCGGGAATAGCTTCCAGTTTGTCGAGAGTCCCTCCGGTATGTCCCAACCCTCGCCCGCTGATCATCGGAACCGCCACGCCAGCCGCAGCCGCCAAGGGAGCGAGTACGAGAGACGTCTTGTCGCCGACTCCACCTGTGGAATGCTTGTCGACTTTCCTGAGCGGCAGCGACGAGAGGTCCAGCACCTCACCCGAATGCAACATCGCGTCGGTTAATGCTGCCGTTTCCGGACGACTCATGCCCTTCAGTACCACCGCCATCAGCCACGCAGATACCTGATAGTCGGGAATCTCGCCCGCAGTGTAAGAGTTCACCAGGCCTTCGATTTCCGCTTGCGACAGTTCGATACCATCCCTCTTCTTGCGAATTACATCGATCGCGCGGAAAGTTTGTAGTGCGCTCGATGCGGTCACTATAAGCGGAATCCTTCCGGAAGGAGTTCGGTAATGTGTGCTTGCCTGGGACCGGCAGCGCCCTGAAAAAAGATCGTCGCGTCGGGCCCGAATTCATAGATCACCTGTCGGCACGCTCCGCACGGTGAGCATGCGACCCCGTGGTCGTTGGCTACGGCCACTGCCTGAATTTCGATCTTCGGACCCAGCGCTGCTACGGCTGTGAAGATTGCGGTTCGTTCGGCACAGTTGGTCATGCCATAGGAGGCGTTCTCCACATTGCAGCCGGAAAAGATCTTGCCACTCGTCAGCAGGATCGCCGCTCCGACGTGAAAGTTCGAGTAGGGAGCGTGCGCGTTTTTCATCACGCTAACCGCTGCCTGCTCCAGTTTCTTTCGCACATCGGCAGAGATCGTCTTCTTGGGCATAGCAATAACAGTACAGTGTAGGGGAGAGCTCTCTCAAATCCGCTGAATCGTGCGTCATTGTAAACCCCTGGGGCGGCTTCCAGATTTTTTCTTACTGGCCCTCCGCCCCGATCCGCGTTGCGAATCGACTTCGCGTTGCAAGATTGCGTGCCGTACAATTGCCATGCTGCGTTTCAGTATCAGGGGTTCAATCGCAAGGCAGAAAAAGTGCAATGTCGGTCGATCACGATCAATCTGATTTCGCGCCTCAACCAAAGGGCGACCTAGCAGGCGGAATGCCCCAATCGTCCACGGCGATTGCCAGCCTCGCAGGGTGTTCCTTGCTTTCGAATTCCGGTATTCCCCTCGATCTGAACTGGGTACATGACGTTCGGGTGAACACGAGTGCCGTGGAACGCCGCGCGCAGACGCAAGTTGCTCGCCGGACGGTCAAGAAAGAATGGCAAGCTGCTTGGCTTCTACGAGCAATTTCCTGCATGGATCTGACGACGCTTTCTGGTGACGACACTGACGAACGCGTGCGCCGCTTGTGCGCTAAAGCAAGGCAGCCCATCCAGCAGGACCTTGTGCAGAAACTCGGAATCCAGGAACTCGGCATTAAAGTCGGTGCCGTCTGCGTGTATCACACCTTTATTGAAACAGCGTTGCACGCCCTGAAAGGGAGTGGCGTTCCCGTCGCCGCTGTTTCGACGGGATTTCCCGCCGGTCTTTCGCCGTTGTCAGAGCGCGTGGCAGAAATTCGCCGATCGGTCGAAGCAGGGGCGAACGAAATCGATGTCGTCATCACACGTGCTCACGTCTTCGGCGCCCGATGGCAGGCTCTCTATGATGAAGTCACGACCTTCAAGCAGGCGTGTGGCAGTGCTCATATGAAAGTCATTCTTGGGACTGGAGATCTGCTGACATTTCGCAACGTCGCACGCGCCAGCCTGGTCGCTATGATGGCGGGGGCCGATTTCATCAAAACTTCGACGGGGAAAGAGCCCACCAATGCCACGCTTCCTGTGAGTCTGGTGATGGTTCGGGCTATCCGCGAATACGCGCAGCAGACGGGTATGGCGGTCGGCTTCAAACCAGCAGGCGGAATTCGCACGGCGAAGCAATCCTTGGACTGGTTGGCCCTGATGAAAGATGAATTAGGTCTTTCGTGGACGCGCGCGGAACTGCTCCGATTCGGCGCAAGTGGCTTGCTCGGAGACATCGAGCGGCAATTAGAACATTTCGCAACCGGACGCTACTCGGCCGAGCATCGTCATCCAATTGCGTAACTGACTGCGGCGAAATCGTCGTACTGAAACAAAGCGAGCTGAAACCAATGAGCATTGCCGAAAAGTTCATCAGCATGGAGTACGGCCCCGCGCCCGAGGATCCCAAAGAAGCCGTAGCCTGGCTGGAGCGCCGCGGGCGACGCTTCAATCATTTCATTGGTGGAACATGGCATCCTCCCGCTACCGGAGAATACTTCGATACCATCGATCCCTCGAATGGCGAAAAGCTAGCAGCAATCGCGGGGGGCAGCATTCCCGACGTCGATGCCGCCGTGCGCGCGGCTCGCGCGGCATCTCCAAAATGGCGGGCCCTCACTCCGCATGTTCGCGCCCGTTATCTCTATGCTCTCGCGCGCCTGGTCCAAAGGCATTCCCGGCTTCTCGCGGTTCTCGAAACGATGGACAACGGCAAGCCGATTCGAGAGAGTCGCGACATCGATATTCCGCTCGTAGCTCGACACTTCTACTACCACGCCGGTTGGGCTCAGTTGTTGGAGCAGGAGTTCTCTGACTACGAACCATGTGGCGTCGTAGGTCAGATTATTCCGTGGAATTTTCCGCTGCTCATGCTGGCGTGGAAGATTGCCCCGGCACTGGCGACGGGAAACACGGTGGTCTTGAAGCCCGCTGAGTTTACCCCTCTCACCGCGTTGGTCTTCGCGGAGCTTTGTCAGGAAGCAGGATTACCCGCTGGCGTCGTCAACATCGTGACGGGCGACGGCTCGACGGGCGAGGCGCTCGTAAAGCACCCTGACGTAGATAAGATTGCGTTCACGGGTTCGACCGAAGTCGGACGTGCCATTCGCAGCGCGACTGCATCCAGCCACAAGCGCCTTTCGCTCGAACTTGGCGGCAAGTCTCCGTTCATCATTTTTGAAGATGCCGACCTCGACAGCGCCGTTGAAGGCCTAGTGGACGGAATTTGGTTCAACCAGGGCCAAGTTTGCTGCGCGGGTTCGCGCCTGTTGATGCAGGAAAGTATCGCCGAACCTTTGATTTCCAAAATTCGCGATCGCATGAGCAGCCTCCGCATTGGTGCGCCGCTCGACAAAGCAATCGACATTGGCGCCATCGTCGCTCGAGTACAACTCGATCGAATCGAGCGCATGGTCGCGCAAGGTGTCGCCGAAGGAGCAACCTGCTGGCAGCCGAAAGTCGCGTTGCCGTCCAGCGGTTTCTATTACCCTCCAACCCTTCTCAGCAATGTTCACCCCACTTCCATTGTCGCTCAGCAGGAAATTTTCGGCCCGGTGCTCGCTGCGATGACGTTCCGCACGCCAAGCGAAGCCGTCGAACTTGCGAACAACACTGTCTACGGACTGGCTTCCTGCGTGTGGAGCGAGAACATCAACGTGGCGCTTCATGTCGCCGCGCAACTCAAAGCCGGCGTCGTCTGGGTCAACTGCACAAATCTGTTCGACGCCGCCTGCGGCTTTGGCGGATACCGCGAAAGCGGATACGGCCGCGAAGGCGGCAGGGAAGGCCTGCTGGAATACATGGAGCCTGCTTGGTTCAAGCATGCTCCAGCACTGCCAGGCCCGACCGCTCTCACTGTGGCAGAGGCAGACGACAGGCCGGAAGCTAGCGCACCGGCTATCGACCGTACAGTCAAGCTGTATATCGGGGGTAAGCAAGCGCGTCCCGACTCTGGCTACAGCATGGAGGTGCGCTCTCCCGATGGTCAACTGCTCGGAGAGGCAGGTCTGGGTAACCGGAAAGATATTCGCAACGCAGTGGAAGCGGCCCGCAAAGCCAGTACCTGGACGAAAGCGACTGCGCATAATCGCGCCCAAGTGTTGTACTACTGCGCGGAGAACCTCGCCCAGCGTCAGGGCGAAGTTACCCAACGCCTCTCGAAATCGGTCGGTGAAAAGCAGGCGGCGACAGAAGTCGAACTCAGTATCGAGCGTATCTTCTCCTACGCGGCTTGGGCAGATAAGTTCGACGGCGCTGTTCACAATCCTCCTTTCCGCAATATCGCAATCGCAATGAAAGAGGCGATCGGCACTGTCGGGGTGATATGCCCTTCGGAGGCTCCGCTGTTAGGTTTCCTGTCGCTGGTGCTGCCCTTGCTTGCGATGGGAAATACTGTGATCGCGGTTCCATCCGAGAAATATCCGCTCATCACGGCGGACCTCTACCAGCTTTTCGACACGAGTGATGTGCCCGGCGGAGCCGTGAACATCGTGACCGGCTGCGCCTCTCAACTGCTGATGACTCTCGCAGAACACGACGACGTCGACGGCCTCTGGTGTTACGGGGACGAGGCCATGGTCTCGTCCGCGAAGGCAATGTCCACCGGAAACTTGAAACAGGTCTGGACGAACGAAGGCCGTGCGATCGACTGGTTCAATCCGAAACTCGCCGAAGGCCGCTGGTTCCTTGAGCACGCCACGCAGGTGAAGAATATCTGGGTCCCGTATGGCGAATAATCTGACCTTCGCGATCACGCTGCGATCACCCTGCCACTCGGACCGTTGACACCGTTTCGCACGCTGAATAGACTCGGCCTGCCTCGCGCTTTCGGAGAAACAATACGATCATGGCTAAACGCTCTCGAATTGTTGTGGTTGGCAGCGCCAACATTGACCTGACCACGTTTACTAATCAATTTCCAAAACCGGGCGAAACCATCTTCGGGCAGAAGTTCGATCTCGGTTTTGGAGGCAAAGGCGCGAACCAGGCCGTGGCGGCGCGTCTCTGCGGCGCGGAAGTCTTTATGGTCGCGCGCGTGGGCAGCGATCTATTCGGTCCCGCAACCATAGAAAACTTTCGCAAGCAGGGAATCGATCCGACACATGTGAAGCAAGTGGAAGGGCTGTCGAGCGGCGTGGCGCCCATCTTCGTCGATCCCAACGGCCAGAACAGAATTCTCGTCGTGAAGGGTGCGAACGATGCCCTCAAGCCCACCGATGTCGACGCTGCCGCCGAGACCTTGAAGTCCGCGGACTGCATCGTGCTGCAGTTCGAGATTCCTGTTGAGACGGTTTATTATACGATCGCCTTCGCGCGCAAGCACGGAATCCGCTGCATCCTAAATCCCGCTCCTGCCCAGTCCGTCGACTTGGCCGCACTCAAAGATCTCGATTACTTCGTGCCCAATGAGACTGAAGCCGAAACCATCGCCGGAGCTCCGGTCAGAAACGTTGAAGACGCAAAGAAGGTCGCCGCGCACCTGGTGTCCAGCGGCATTCGGCGGGTGATCATCACCTTAGGAGCGAACGGGTCCCTGCTCGCGGGAGGGGAAGGAAGTGAGCACGTTCCGCCGTTCGCGGTCAACGCCATCGACAGCACCGGCGCCGGCGATGCGTTCATCGGCAGCTTCGCTGTGTTTCTCGGCGAAGGCGTGCCCGAAAGGGAAGCAGTACGCCGCGCGAATCTTTATGCAGGTTTGTCGACCACAGGTATCGGAACGCAGAAATCGTTCTTTGACCGCGCCCGCTTCGACGCCGAATGGGCGAGTCGCTCGTGAATCCGCGTCCGCCCTGCCTGGCCCTCTGAGTTAAACACGTTCAGCGGCTGCTTTGGACTTCTGATCCGACCGCTTCGGTTATTCCGCAGGAGTTTCGTACTGTTTTTCCACAGCCTTGAAGATCGCGTTCCACACTCAACATCGCGAAACATTTTTTGCATCGGGCAATGCGAAAGAATGAACGTTGCTAACCTGTTTCCATTACGAAACTTCTTGACTTACCCTTGAGCGGCAATTTATAAGCCGAATCTGCGGTCTGGGGACCTTCCACTTCGGGGGAAGCGGGAGAGTTCTTTTCTTTGGGCGGTGTCACCATCGAAAGGGGTTCCATAATGTCGAGCCAAAAGGCGCGCCTCGCGGTAATTCTCTGTTCGCTGGTATGTCTGTTCAGCCCATTCCTGCACGGTCAGGCAACCGGAAGTTTTTCCGGCACGATCACAGATAACTCTGGCGCAGTCGTAGCCGGCGCGAAAGTGACGGTCACGGCGCAGGCCACGAACGTCTCACGTGACGCCACGACCGATGACACCGGACACTTCCTTGTTCCTCTTCTTGGCGTCGCCGATTACACGATCAAGGTGGAGGCCACCGGCTTCAAGACCACAGAAGCGAAGGATGTCCGCCTGCAAGTCGACGAACATCGCGAACTCAACTTCAAACTAGTGCCCGCGTCGGTAACCACCAGCGTTGAGGTCAACGCAACTGAAGTCGCGGTACAGACTTCGAACCCGACTCTGGGTCAGGTCATCACTGCGCAACAGGTCGCGGACCTCCCCTTGAATGGACGCGATTTTGTTCAGTTGGCGACTTTGACTCCGGGTGTAACTCAGGAAACCAACCCGAACAGTTTCTTCACGCAAGGTGCCAGTAGCGAAGTGGCGGCGCGCGGAATTTATTCTCTCTCCGTGGGCGGTTCGCGGGCCCAGAGCACCGATTGGCTGTTTGACGGTGTCGACAACAACGAGCTGACCGCGGGCGGCATCTCGATCTTGCCTTCGATTGATGCTATTCAGGAATTCAAAGTCCTGACCTACAACTACTCCGCCGAGTTCGGGACGCGTGCAGGTCCGACGGTTTTAATCACGACGAAGTCTGGGACCAACCAACTTCACGGGTCGGTGTTCGAGTTTTTCCGGAACACCTCGCTCGATGCCAGGAGCTTTTTCGCTGTCAAGAAAGAGCAGTTCAACCTGAACCAGTTTGGGGGAGCGCTAGGTGGAGCGATCAAGAAGGACAAAACGTTCTTTTTCGTAGATTATCAGGGTAAGCGGCAACGCCACGGTATACCGTTCAGCGGACTTGTTCCAACTCCTGCCATGCTGGCGGGAGACTACTCATTGGATCCTTTAGGAGTGGCCCGTCCTAATACATTCGATGGAGCCACAAATCAGGACGGCTTTCCCGATATCAATAGTCCATATAACTTTTCTCCGTTCCAATGCGACAATTCGGGAAACCCGTTGCCTGCAGGCGCCGGCGGGCTTCAGGCGCCCGGCGTGAACTGCAACAAGATTCCCATGAATATGTTCGATCCGACCGTCAATCCGTCGGTTGATCCCTCGGGCTTGGCGATGATGAAGCTATATCCTCAACCCAACGTGATCAACCCGAATACGGTAACCAATTTCTCCAATGTCCCAGTGCGATCACTGGACGAAAATGAGTTCGACGTTCGTGTGGATCACACTTTTTCCGCCAAGGATTCGGTCTTCGGTCGGTTCAGCTACGATCAGGCGACGTCATTCGTTCCTGGCGGCTCCCCGGGATTCGCCGAAGCGAACGCTTTTGGAAGCAGTCAGACCATCACCAATCACGGTCGCAACGTCGCAATCGCAGAAACTCACATTTTTAGCGGCCGCAACATCAACCAGTTCACATTTGGCTACAACAGGATTTTCAATCACATCCGGTCCTTCGGTGACGGCACATGCCAGGCCGCCAACATCGGCATCCTGGGTGCAAATCTCAACAGCAACTGTCCGAACGCCCCTGCGGGCGTTGTGACCCAATCGACCAAAGACTGCATGAGTTGCGGCATGAGCTCTACCCTGATGAACAATTATTGGGCGTTAGGGGATCGCGGATTTGCTCCCTTCCAGGGCGGAACTAACGTCTTCCAGATTTCGGATTCGTTTGACATGGTTCGCGGCAAGCACGACATCAAGATCGGTGGCGGATTCCGCGATCAGCAGATGAACGTTGAAACCAACGCCTTCCAGGACGGCTTTTATATCAACTTCGGTCTCACCGGTGATGCCACAGCTGACCTCTTGCTTGGCCAGTTGGGCGGCGGAATCCACGATCAGACCTTCTTCGGGGCCACGACAGGCCGTCGCTGGAAGATGATTCGTCCATTTGTTGAAGACACTTGGCGGGTATCCCCGGACTTGACTTTGAACCTGGGTTTGGCGTGGGCACTCGTGACGCCGATAACAGAAGCTCAGAATCGCCAAGCCAACTTCGACTTCGATAGTGGAAAATTCTTCGTTGCCGGTTCTGCAGACTTTGGCGCATGCACAATCTGCATTCGTTCAGATGGGCGTGTCGGTGTTCAAATGGACAAAACTGCGTTCGAGCCTCGCATAGGTGTCGCCTGGAAACCCTTCGGATCTCAGAAGACGGCGATCCGCGGCGGCTATGCCATCTTCCACGATTCGTCCTGGAATCAGGGCGCGCAGGGCTTGTGGGAAAACCCGCCGTACTTTGCCGAGTCCGACAACTTTAGGGGCCCTTGCGGATTTAACAACTCAGGGCTGGCGCAGCCCGATAACTGCGGCAATCGATACCTTTTCCTCCAAAAGGACCCGAGCAACAACCTGGTGCCGATTACCACTCCCCCGAGCCCGCAGTCCTTTCCGGGCACTCTGCAATCCCAAAACCTTGACTTCAAGCAAGGCCGCGTGCAGCAATTCAATGTGAACATCGAGCACCAGCTGCCCGGCGATGTCGTATTGACGGCAGGGTATGCTGGATCTCGAAGCTCTCATATTCTTGTTGACGGTTTGAACCTAAACATAGGATCGCCTGCTGCATGCGGAGTTGTTGCCGGCTACACATTGGGCTGCGCCTCCGGCGGAACAGCCTTTTTGCCAAAGTGGCGGGATCCAACCTTCCCGTTCGCATTGACAATCGCCAACGCCAACGATGTCGGCAAGGCCCAATACGATTCGTTTCAGATTAAAGCTGAGACTAAGAGTGCCCGGCACGGGCTTTATGCCTTGATTGGCTATACTTACTCGCGCACATTCGACTCCGGTATGCCCGACGGCTTGGGCACCTTCCCCGGTGCCACTTACTTTCCGTTACCGGGCACAAGCGGAAACGATTGGGCCCTGTCTGTGCTCAACCTTAATAATCAATTCACGGCCAGTGTGACCTATGACCTACCCTTCGGAAAGGGCAAGCAATTCGGCTCTAACTGGAATGGCGCCGTAAATGCGATCTTAGGTAATTGGGAAGTGGACGTAATTCAGCGAGTCACTTCCGGATTCCCGCTCTTTGTCGTCGACAGCGCCAATGGTTCTGGCGTTGGTTTCTCTTGGAACGGAAACAGCCTGAACCGGCCCGATCAGGTGGGTGATCCAAATAGGGGTGGAACGGTGGCCGCGAATCCTGGTTGCGTCGCGCCCGCCCAAGTGCATACTCTTCAGAATTGGTTCAATCCGTGTGCGTTCGCGCCAGCCGCGGACGGGGAGCTTGGAAACGCCAACCGCGCGCCGCTCTACGGTCCGCATTTTGTAAATACGGACCTCTCCTTCATCAAGCACTTCCCGCTACCGTATGAAAGCATGCGCTTGGACTTCCGCGCCGAATTCTTCAACGCCTGGAATCACGCCCAGTTCTACCTACAGGGCGGTGCCAGCCAGATGCAGGACATTAACGCCACCTCCAGTTTCGGAGTGGTCAACGGAACGGTGAACAACCCACGCGTTATTCAATTCGCGCTCAAACTGATGTTCTAGCGTGATACGCTTTTGGACTTAGGGCAGGCTGAGCACGCTCGGTCTGCCCTTAATTTTGCACGGTTATTATCCAGGAGGACTTGTGGATCGATGGTTCTGGAAGGTGCCGAGCACTCTCTTATTGGCAGTTCTCTTGGTCGGTTCTTCCTCTGCCCAGAAAATCAAAATCATCGTCGACCAGGACGCCCGCGGTCCCGGAACCAGCGACCAACAAGCCATCCTCGTCTTTCTGCAGTCCGAGAAGTTCGATGTCCTCGGTATCACCACCGTCAGCGGCGACCAGTGGGTGAAAGAAGAAACCCAGCATGTGCTGCGCCTTCTCGAGATTTCCAATCGCACCGATGTCCCTGTGTATCAGGGTGCCGTCTACCCGCTGCTGAATTCCAAGGAAGAGACCGAGCGCTGGGAAGCTCTGTACGGCAAGTTCGAATACAAAGGCTGCTGGACCGATTTCGAGCCCAATCGCTCCACCAAATTCCGCGAGCCCTATCACGAGCCCAACGTTGTTCCACCCATGCCTGAGGGCGAGCCGCATCTCGAGGCACGCCCGGGAACTGCCGCCGAATTCATTGTGCAGATGGTCCACAAGTATCCGGGAGAAGTTGTGCTCTGGGCAGGCGGTCCGCTCACCAACTATGCGCTCGCGCTGAAACTCGACCCATCGGTTGCCACGCTCGCCAAGGAGTTCGTACTCATGGGCGGCGGACTCTACGCCGACAAGGGCGCAATTGATAGCGGAGCCATCGACGCGCGTCGCGAATTCAACTGGTGGTTCGACCCGGAGGCCGCTCTCATTGTCCTGCGCGCTCCCTGGAAGAAGATGACCATCACGCCGATTGATATTTCGGTCAAGACTCGTTACACCACCGCCATGAAGGCCGCCATTGCCAAGGCGGGCACACCGGTCACCGACTATCTGGATAAATATTCATTGCCCGGATACATGTGGGACGAGATCGCCGGCATTGCCCTGATCGATCCGTCAATTATTACTGGCCAGAAGAAGCTTTACATGGACATCGATATTGATCACGGAGCCAGCTACGGCAAGACTCTCTTCTGGGACTCGTCGGCCAAAGTCCCGCCATACGAGCATTTGGCGAACGTCCAATTCGACATCGACGCCGAAAAGTTCTACAAGATCTACCTTGACCTGATGACCCGCCCGCCAGGTATCAAGTAACATCTTTTGCCCGAGAAGGATTTTGGGAAGGGAACGATGTATGTGTTTGGGACATGTATGTATCTGTTGGGAAGGGCACGGCTTTAATGATTTTTCGGCTCTAGCCCCTGAGGGCCATATCGCTCACGTCGGCCCCGATGACAACTAAAACATGCTGACAATTAGATCTCTCTTGTTGACCGTCCTCCTGACGTCCTCCGTCGTCTGCTCCGCCCAAACCCGGCGCAAAATCATCGTCAACGAAGATTCCTCCGGTCCCGGCGGTAGCAACATGCAAACGCTCGCGGTCCTGATCCAATCCCCCCATGTGGACGTACTCGGCATTACGGTCGTAAGCGGAGACGCGTGGCGGGATGAAGAAGTCGCGCACACCCTGCGCCTGCTCGAAATCATGGGCCGCACCGATATCCCCGTCGTCCCCGGCGCCGCTTTCCCGCTGGTTCGCACTCGCGCAGAATCCCAAATGTGGCAGCAACGTTATGGCAAAGTTGCCTACGCCGGTGCGTGGGACGACCGCTGGTGGCACGAACCGTTCGTGGTGCCGGCGCTGCCTGAAGGTCAGCCCACCACCAAACCCTCCGACGAAGACGCCGCCCACTTCCTGGTTCGCATGGTCCGCAAGTATCCCCACGAAGTCACGATCTACGAAGGCGGCCCCATGACCAACCTCGCCCTCGCGATTTCTCTAGACCCGCAGTTCCCGGAACTCGTGCAGGAACTTGTTTTCATGGGCGGCAGCCTGAGCCCGCAAACCGACAATCCCGAATTCCTGAACAACCCCCGCCACGAATTCAATTTATGGTTCGATCCGGAAGCGGCAGAAATCGTCCTGCGCGCTCCCTGGAAAAAGATCGTCTGCACGCCCACCGACATTTCCATCAAGACTCACATGACGGCCGCACTCGTGAAGCAGATCGAAGCCAGTGGCACCCCTTTAGCGCGCTACATCGCGAAATTCGCCATGCTCACGCCGGGCGCCGATATCATGTGGGACGAACTGGCTGCCGCCGCATGGATCGATCCTTCGCTCATCACCAAAAGCGAGAAGCGCTACATGGCTGTCGATCTGGATCGGGGCGCCGGCTATGGAAACACGCTCACTTGGGGAGTCAATGACTCCGTGCGGCCCACGTCGCAGCCTGTCGAAATTCAATTCGACCTCGATACCGAGAGGTTTTACCGCATGTTTGTCGCCCTCATGACGGCTCCAACGCCCGCTCACTGATCTTTCGGCTTCGATGCTGGCAACGAAGGGGCGAACAGCATACAATAAACAATTGCGAGTTTTTCCCAACATGTCTCCCACTCCAGACGATCTTTCTACAGTAAAAGATGACATGGTGGCCTTCATCGAAGGTCATGGCATGCGCCGCTTCCACGGCTATGTAGACTATGACGAGGTGCAGTGCGTCATGTGGGAGATGGGCGGCAATCCCGACGGCTGGAAAGATTTTGTCGAACTCGCCAAGGCAGCTGGCGCGCCCTTCCTGACCATGCACGCGTGGACCCTCGAGCGCAACGAACTTGACGAAATGGTTCAACGCCTCACCAACTCCGAGTTCACGGATGGCGACGATGTGGAAGATGCCCGCTGGCTCCGTGCCCACGTTGGCAAGGTTGGATTTCTCCAATTGGGCTGGGCCTATCAGGGATCGATGTTTCTGTGCGAGGTCAGCACCGAATGGTATGACCGATACCAGCACCTGCTGGAAGTCTCCGACGAGTTCGGTGGCCTCACTATGGACGAACCCGACCAGGACGAAGAAAATTAAACGGTAGCGCTGCCGTCACTGCGGCGCGAAGCTTGAATCTCTCCACTCATCACACCCTTACCAGTAGTAAACTGCGTCTTCACTCATGCGCTGGATCCAAAAGACAACCGATCAAGCGTTGGTCGCGCCTCTGATCGCGGGCCTACGCTCCAACCCCGCGCATCGCAGAGTCGCCAACGCTGCCCACATTCTAGCGCCGCTGCTCGTGCGTCGCGGCATAGCCGATGCGGATTCAGCCGCTACCTACCTCTCGCCCTCACTCTCACATCTTCACGCCCCTGAGTGTATGACCGGTCTGCGCGCAGCCGTCGAGCGCATCGATGCCGCCATTGAACGCAAAGAGGCAATCCTCATTTACGGCGACTACGATGTCGACGGCACCATGGCTGTCATCATTCTTAAGACCGCAATTGAACTCTGCGGAGGCTCCGCCGACTTCCACGTTCCCCACCGCATTCGCGAAGGCTATGACATGCGCGACGATGTCATCGAACGAGCCGCGGCCGCCGGAATACGCCTCATTATTAGCGTGGACATGGGCATCCGCGCCTTCGCGCCGGCGGAAACCGCGAAACGGCTCGGCGTCGACTTGATCGTTACCGACCATCACCTCCCCGGCCCCGACGGGGTTCCCCGCGCTCTGGCTGTCGTCAATCCCAATCAGAAGGGTTGCGATTATCCCTACAAGCAGCTCTGTGGCGCGGGCGTTGCCTTCAAAGTGGCACAAGGATTAATGCAACGCCGACTGGACGCCACCCTGCAGAGCAAGCTGCTGATGTCGTTCATGAAGGTGGTGGCAATTGCCACCATCGCCGACGCCGTTCCTCTGACCGGCGAAAATCGCGTCTTCGCATCATTGGGACTCGACGCTCTGCGCAAGGCCGTGAATCCGGGTTTGAAGGCGCTGTTGGAAGTTGCCCAAATCTCTCCCAAGCGCCCGCCCACATCCGGAGAAGTCGGTTTCCGTATCGCTCCCCGTATCAACGCCGCCGGTCGCATGGACGTGGCTCGCGACGTGATTGAACTTTTCAGTGTGAAAGATCCAACGCGCGCCCGCGAACTCGCTGCCAAACTCGATCATCTCAACACCGACCGCCAGGAAGAGGAGCGCAGAATTCTACGCGCTGTGGAAGAACGCTTCACCACCGATCCCACCTTGTGCGATGCCTACTGCATTGTCGTCGACGGCGAAGGTTGGCACCGCGGCGTCATCGGTATCACTGCAACCCGAGTTGTCGAGCGCTATAACCGCCCGGCCCTGGTCATTTCGCGCGACGGTGCAGAAGCGTTCGGGTCCGGTCGCTCCATCCGCGCCTTCCATCTGCTCGAGGCAATAGAGTCTTGCAGCCCCCTTTTTACGCGCTTTGGCGGTCACTCCCACGCCTGCGGATTCGCCATGCCCTCAGCCAACGTCGAAGACCTGCGCGTGAAGTTGGACGCCTTTGCCCGCACTCGCCTCACGTCTGCGGATTTCGACCCGACTCTTGATCTGGATGCCGAACTCGATCTGACCGAGATCACACCCGAATTGTTCAACGCGCTCGAGTTGCTCGAACCCTACGGAATGGGAAACCCCGAGCCGATATTTGCTGCGCGCGGTATTCAGCTTGCAGCACCTCCACGCATCCTGAAGGACAAGCACGTCAAACTGAAGGTCAAGGCAGGGGCGGAATCGCGTGAGCTCTCGGCTGCCGCCATCCTCGCCACACCGAGCTGCCATCCTGATGGCTCCGCCATCCGCCGCGAAGAAAAGGTCGCTGCCCTGGCAGAAGGCTATGCAGGCAAAAGTGCACTGAAAACTGACTTTCGAAACAGAATTGCCTTCGATGCCCTTGGCTGGCACATGGCCGAACGCATGCAGAAGGCTCCTCTGCTCGCAGGCGATGCGATCGATGTCGCCTTCACCATCGGGAACAACGACCATCCCGAATACGGCGGTCTGGAACTCTCCCTGCGAGACTTTCAAATTCCCGCTCGCTGAAATCTGGCGAGTCTTCTTCGTACCGCTAAACCGAAACACCCGATGTCTTCTCTCCTGCCGATTCAAGTACAGTACTTCCATGATGCCAAGCCACAAGTCACAGCCTTTCCTGCGCAAGCACTCCCTCAGCCTCGCAGCCCTCGGAGTCGTGATCTTTTTGATCATTCTCTACAAATCCTCCGACCCCGCGACTCACCTCGGCTCATTCTTCGGGAACGCAATTGCCGACTGGACGGGCGTCTTCGTCACCATTGTCATGACGAAATTTCTCTACGAAAAAGGATCTGCTGAGAGCAAGCAGCCCAAGGGAGTGTTGCCTTCGAAGATTATGGAATTCCTCCGCGAGCACTCTCTCACCATATTTCTTGTGATCACCGGCATCGGCTGGGTACTCGCGTACCGTGCAATGGATTCAGAAAGCAAGTGGGGTCAGGTCGTCGGCAACATTGTCTCGGAGTGGACGCAGATTCTCGGCCTCGTCCTCATGACCAAGCGGCTGATGGAGGTCGGCTCGAAAGAGCATTGAATCTTCGCGCCGGCCGTGTTCACCATAAATGATAGTGCCCGTCGCGCCGCGCCATCTCCACGCGGACGCCGAACAGAGCTGCCAGCCGCTCGACTTGCAGAATCTCTTCTTTGGGCCCGTCAGCCATAACTTGTCCTCGGTCCATGAGAACCACGCGCCCAATCTCCGGGACGATATCTGCCAACTCATGCGTCACCAGAATGATCGCCGCACCCGAGTTGGCCAACGCGCGCATGGTGTGTCGAACGCTTTCTTTGGCTGACAAGTCCAGAGAATTGCAGGGCTCATCAAACAGCAAAGCTCGCGGCTTGTGCACCAGCGCCCGCGCGATCAGCACGCGCCGAGCTTCTCCCGAAGACATCTCGCATACGGCACGATCCGCGAGGTGTGAAATCTTAAGCCCGGCGAGAGCGGCGTCAGCAAGCTTGATCTTCTCGGGGTCAACGGTATGATTCGCCCAGATCGCAGTACTGCTGAAGAATCCGGACAGCACCACATCGCGACCGCTGGCTTCGCTGGTGCAGGAGAGCATCAGGTCGTTGGAGACGATTCCCATCTGCTCGCGGAGTTTGAAGACATCCCAACTCTCGTGCCCGAGCAGTTTCATCCAGGAATTGTCTCGCACTACTGGGTAACATTCCCTGGTAATCGTTTTGATTAGCGTCGACTTTCCGCATCCATTCGGCCCCAGAATCGCCACATGCTCGTCCGCCCCGATCCGCAAGGTGAAGTCGTTAAGCGCGATCTTCTGCCCGCGCATCACCTGCAAGTTGTGAAAATCGAGCAGTGGCGTTCTGGACCCAGTATTCATTGCATCCAAGAGTGTAGACGACTTAAACGTAACAAAATTGAGAACCGATACCACCGTGTCCCCAGTACTGTTTTAGTACACTGAACCCACATGCCGCTGAAGGTCTACCGTCTGCGACGCCTGCTCGCCGCGACCGCCGTGCTGCTTGCACTGGTAGTCACCGGGATGTATTTCTATGCGCGCTCTAAGGCGACCAACGTCTTGAAGCAGATCCCCGGCAAGATCGGGTACGACATCAAGCAGACGGCCAGCGGCTTCCAGTTCTCCAAGTCTGATGGCAAACGCACTCTCTTCACCATCCAGGCCAGCGACTTCAAAGAGTTTAAGCTCAACGGCAACGCAGAACTGCACAACGTGAGCATCGTGCTCTACGGTCGTGACTCTTCTCGCTTCGACCAGATCTACGGCGACGATTTTGCCTACAACCAGAAAACCGGAGATGTCACTGCCAAGGGCGACGTGCAAATCGACCTCGTCGCCAACCCTGCCGGACTTGTAAGTCCCGATCAGTCCGCTCCCAGGGAACTCAAAAATCCCATCCACCTGAAGACTCGCGACTTGGTCTTCAATAAAGACAGTGGCAACGCCATGACCGCGGAGCGTGTCGAATTTCGCATGCCTCAGGCCAGCGGATGGGCAGTAGGCGTGAAGTATTCAGGCAAGACCAACACGCTAACGCTGTCATCCCAAATCCACGTTGTGCTCAACGGCCCCGATGCGGCCGTCGTGGAGGCCGATCGCGGCGTCATTACGAACGATCCGCGCGCGATCGTTCTCGAGCGCCCGCATCTCCAGAGAGAAGATGGAACCTTGCAGGCAGATCAAGCATTGTTTCAACTGGGCCAGGAGAATCAAGTCGAGCGAGTCCTGGCCACGGGGAACGTCACCACCTTGACAAAAGTGCGAGCAACGAAGCGATCCACAGGAGCGAAAAATCATTCCCTAGCTTCCACAGCGCCCCCCACCGAAATGCGCAGCCGTGCTGACCAGGCGGAATTCTTGCTTACCGGGAAAGAAGATTTGCTCCGCACCGCCACCCTCACAGGCAACGTTCGTATCGAGCAGTCCGGCCAGCAGCCTCTTGTTGGTGAAGCCGGGAGCGTGATCCTTGATTTTGCAGGGCAGAACGAGCTTCAGAAAGTTCGCGCCGTCAACGGAGTGCGGCTGATGCAGAACGCGCCGCCCGGTGCCAAGCCCGCACGAAACATCGCCGCCGGTTCCCAAGACTTCGAACTCACCGCACCCGCTATCGACTTCGCCGTCGCTGATGGACACGTCCTGCAACAAGCCGTCACCTCCGGTCTTGCCAAGATCACGGTCGCTCAAACGCAGGGGCCCGGACTCAACTCGCCTCACACGCAACGAACGGTCGTCACCGCAGGCCAGTTCCAGGCACAATTCAAAGCCACCGAGGGTGCACCAAACCGCCTCACCGACATCCACGGTGCTCCCAACGCCCGCATCGTCAACTCAACCCCGGGCCAGACTGACCGCATCAGCACCAGCGATTCGGTGGACGCCGTGTTTCTCCCGCAAGGAGGCATTGACTCCATCACCCAGCAAGGCAATGTCGTTTACAGTGACGGTCAGGAACCCGACAAGCGTTTGCAAGCCTGGGCCAGTTCCGCCCGCTACACCCCCGACGACCAGACGCTCGTGCTGACCGGCACTCCGCGAATAACTAACGGTGGCATGGCGACGACCGCCAAGGCCATCCGAATCAATCGCGAAACTGGCGACGCGATCGCCGACGGCGGCGTCAAGAGCACCTACAGTGACCTCAAGGAGCAGCCCGATGGAGCCCTGCTGGCCTCCTCGTCTCCAATTCACGTGACGGCGCAGACCATGACTGCCCACAGCTCTCCCGGCTTGGTCCTTTATTCGGGAAATGCCCGCCTTTGGCAAGACGCGAACATCATCGAGGCGCCCACAATCCAGTTCGACCGCGACCGCCGTTTTGTCACCGCGCAGGGCACCGCAACCCAGCCGGTACAGACGATTCTGGTGCAACCTGAGAAAATCGAAAAAAATGGTGGAAGCCAGACTGTTGGAACGGTTCATCCCGCTGTATCACGCCCCATTGCCATCACTGGCGCGAGGCTCACCTATGCCGATTCCGAGCGCAAAGTGCATTATGAGAGCGGTGTTGTAGCGAAGGGTTCCGACTTCACCGCTTCTGCCAAGACGCTTGACGCCTACCTGCTCCCCCGCAGTCAAACTTCAAACCCTCAAGGGCCTGCAAGTCCGGGCCAACTCGACCGCATGATCGCCCAAGACAATGTTGTGGTTCAGCAAGCCAATCGCCGGGCCGACGGCCAGAAATTGGTTTACACGGTCGCAGACGACAAGTTTGTGCTCACCGGCGGACCGCCTAGCATTTTTGATGCCGAACAGGGCAAGATTACCGGGGTTTCGTTGACTTTCTTCAGGGGCGATGATAGGGTGCTCGTAGAAGGTGGAACAAGTACTCCTGTGGTAACACAGACGCGAGTGGCCCGCTGATTGGCAAGATAAATGCGTACCCTAGCCACGGAAGAAATTGGCAAATCGTATCGTGGCCGCCGCGTTGTGAATGGTGTCAGCCTGACGGTCGAGCAGGGCGAAGTTGTTGGTTTATTAGGCCCTAACGGCGCAGGCAAGACGACCACGTTTTACGCCATTGTTGGCCTGATCCCTCCCGATACTGGCCGCGTGCTGTATGACGGTCAGGACATCACTGACGTTCCCATGTACCTCCGGGCCCGTCAGTATGGCATCAGCTATCTCCCGCAAGAAGCTTCGGTTTTTCGCAAACTGACGGTGGAAGAGAACATCCTCGCGGTCTTAGAGGCCCAGCCAATGTCTTGGCACGAGCGCCGCGAGAAGATGGAGAAGTTCATTGACGAGCTTGGCCTGGAACATATCCGCCAGAATCGCGGATACGCACTGTCCGGGGGAGAGCGCCGGCGCGTGGAAATTGCCCGCTGCCTGTGTATCAATCCTACCTTCATCTTGCTGGACGAACCGTTTTCCGGGATTGATCCCATTGCCGTGCTGGACTTGCAAAAAATCATCAGCAGCTTGCGTGCCAGCGGCATCGGAGTGTTGATCACCGATCACAACGTCCGCGAGACGCTTTCGGTGACCGACCGGGCCTACATCATCGACGACGGCAGAATTTTCCGTCACGGTCAGCCCGGCCAGCTGGCAGGCGATCCGGAAGTGAGAAGGGTGTACCTGGGCGAGAGTTTCTCGCTGGTGTAACGAAGTCAAAGGCGTAAACCACGAAGGACACGAAGTAGCAGAAAGGATTTCCTTCGTGAGCCTTGGTGTCCTTAGTGGTTAATGGTTTTAGGTTGTAACGGAGAATCGGTCGGAGCTAATGGTCTTACTGCAACACAAACTTAGCGTAAAACTCTCCCAGCGCCAGATCCTTACCCCTGGCCTGGTGCAGATGGTCTCCGTCCTCGCGCTCAACAAGCTTGAGCTCAAGGACATGATCAACGCCGAGATGGTCGAGAACCCCGTTCTCGAAGAGCTCGAAGACTCGGTTCCCCTGCTCGACGAAGTTGGCAAAAAAGAAGAAGACCGCGAACGCGCCGCTGCCGCCACCAACGAAGAAAATCCCATCACCGCTGTCGAAAAGAAAGATCCATTCGAAGAGATCGACTTCGGATCGTTCTTCCAGGACTATCTCGATCCCGGCTACCGCACGCACAGCGAGATGGAAGACATTGAGCGCCCGTCGTTCGAAAACTTCCTTTCCAAGCCAACCAACCTCACGGACCACCTCGCGTGGCAGTTGGGCGCTCTCAGCCTGCGCAGCGAAGTGCGCGAGGCTGCCGACCTCATCATCGGCAACCTGAACGAAGACGGATACCTTATCGCAAGCGACGACGAGTTGCTCGGTGTGGCTCCGCCCGCAGCCCCAGAAGCCGACGCCGAGACCGCCAAGAAAATTGTGAACGAGGCCCAGGCTCTGGGCCTCACGGAAGTCGTGCCCGAACCCGGAGCTGAGGCAGATGAAACTTCTCCCATCGCGGCGACGGACGCGACCGATGTTGATGAGATTGCTGATCTAAATGCCGGAGACAATCCCGATACGGCTTTGATCGACGCTGTCGCGACAGCAGCCACGGAACCGCGCCCAGAAGTGTCATTCTCCACGCGCTCCGGAGACTCCGCCGCCGCAGTCGCTCCCGCGCCCGAGCCTGCGCCGCATCCCGCGTCAACCTACGCGCCCAACTTTACTGCCGCCGACCTGCAGGAAGCCCTCGAAGTCGTCCGCCAACTGGATCCTCCCGGCGTCGCCTGCCGCGATTTGCGCTCTTGCCTGATGTGCCAACTGGTTTATCACCAGACGCAGCTGGCGTTGCACAAGAACGGCAATGGAACGGAGCAAGTTCTGAAGGACGCGATGGCTGTCGTCGACCAGCATCTGCGCGGCCTGCAGAACAAGCAGCACAAAGAGATTGCCAAGGCCATTGGGCGTCCTATCGAAGCCGTGCAGGCGGCACTTGATTACATTCGCACTCTCGATCCCCGCCCCGGTCTGCGCTACAACAAGGTCCAGGCACGCCTCATCGAACCCGATGTTGCCTTCGTGAAGCACGGCGACGAGTGGCTGGTCATCATGAATGACGAAGACCTGCCGCAGCTTCGCCTGAATCCCGCGTACAAGAAACTGGTCACCCGCGACGGCACCAACGAAAAGAGTACTCGCGACTACGTCAAAGAGCGCTATAAGAGCGCTATCCAGCTGATCAAGAACATCGAACAGCGAAAGCAGACCATCACCAAGGTCTGCTATTGCATCGTCGCCCGCCAGCAGGATTTCCTCGAAAGAGGTATCGATCAACTGAAACCCATGATGATCAAGGAGGTGGCCGAAGAAATCGGCGTGCATCCTTCCACGGTAAGCCGCGCAGTGGCAAACAAATACGCGCACACCCCACAAGGCGTATTCGAGTTGCGATACTTCTTCAGCGAGAGCGTTCAGGGGCCTGAGGGCGGCGGCACATCGCTGCTCATCCTCAAACGCCGCGTCAAGAAACTCATCGAGGAAGAAGATCCCAGCCGCCCGTTGACCGACGAGCAGATCACCCGCATCCTGCAATCGCAAGGCATTCAGGTGACCCGCCGCACCGTAGCCAAATACCGCGAAGACATGCGCATCCCGAGCACGCACCAGCGCCGGGTAAAGAAATGAGCGTTGTCATCCTGAAGCCGCCGCTTTTGCGGCTGAAGGATCTGGGCGAGCTGCGCGAAGCATCGCGTTTTGTGCGACGCATAAAACGCATATTTGGCTCGCTTCCAAATGCAGTGCCCGATTTAGCTCATCATTCGAATTTCTAGGAGGGGCGCTCATGAACGTGGAATACACTGGCAGACACTACGTAGTTACTTCCACCATCCGCAAAGAAGTTGAAACCGGCCTTACTAAGATCCGCAAAATTCTGGGCGACCGCTTCGAAACCAAGGTCATCCTCGCCGTCGAAAAGCACCGGCACAAAGCCGAAATCACCATCAGCCCCCGCAATGGCCCGCTGGTCGGCCTTGCGCAAGCCAAGGACATGACCATCGCTGTCAACGAAGCCCTCGACCATCTCGAGAAACAGGCCGTCAAGTACAAGACTCGCTGGATGTCGAAGAAGCGTTCCGCGCGCAAGACCGAGGAAGTCAAAAAGTGGAACGGCCACTCCGCGCAATTGGATGACACTGGCACTCAGACCGTAGTGGGAACGTCGGAAAAGACCGCCGTTCCAGTGATGGTCCACAAATACCCCGCCGTAGCGAAAACCACCGAGGTCCATTTAGTTCGCTCCGATGAAGCCGTCGCCATGCGCCCCATGACGCTGGAAGAGGCCATCAAAGAAGCCCACTTCCGCGACCGCGACGTCTTCGTCTTCCGCGATCCCAAGGGCAAGGTGATGGTCCTGCACCGCACCCGCGACGGCAAGATGGAGTTGATCGAGGCTCCTTAGAACCGGAGAGGGTTCCCGCTGACCGGAAGGTCGCCCCACCCTCGTCGCTCTTCTTGCGACAGGGTGGGGACTTTGATCTTGCAAGTCTTTCCGTTGGCACTCGCGCTCCAGAAATGCGGCCTGGAAGAGGGGGATTCGTGATGGAGCGAACGACAGGTCGAGCACATCGGATGCTTTCGGCTTCCGAGGCAGCCCGCATTCACGAAAAAGTCGCCAACTCTGGGCAATGTCGGTGGCTAACGCCAATTGAAGTCTAGCGCGGGTCGGTTAGCCTGAATTCCTTCGCGACGATCAATAGCCAACCACTTCCGCCGCGGATGTTGACATTGCGACTCGAAGTCAAATCGATCTCGCCAAGTGGGGGCATTACACCGGAACTTGCGATTCTTAGATACCGGAGACCATACGCTCCGCAGGCCGCGCTCGAAAATATCCATAGCGATTGTTCGCGCTCGTATCCCGGACCGCTACTACATCCAGCTTTTGGATTTGGTGTCGGCATTGCCACGACCGAAGATCCTCCCACCCACCTGCCGACACTGCCATCGGAAGAGAACACCTTACCCCATCCGCGCCTGACTAGATCTCCGCCCACCTGGCGCGTCGCCCATTGAGTCTCGGGTACCGCGTCCGAGTTGAGACTGATCGGAAGTTGCGCGTCGTGTACGCTGGTCATGGAGGCTACCGCCAACACTCCGGTCGTAAATGGAATCATGTGAGCATCGTTCTGAATGGCATCAAACTTCACGACAATGCTCGACCCCGACGACCCCGTCTTTACGTTTGCAGCATGACCGAGAACGCGCGCTCCCTGCCGGATTTTGAGCCCAGAGGGCAATATTACGTCTTGCATTACCCTGCCCTCAATTCGCTTTTCGGGCTTGTCTTTCGACGCATTCAGACTGGTACGAAGCATTACGGGAATGACTGTTCCGACGGGAACCTCTTGGCCAGGTGACACGGGCAATAGCAGTAGTGTGATCGCTACCCCGATAACAATCATCAAAACCTACCTCATTTCAAATCCGTAAACTTCAGGACTTGATCGGCCATCGGTGAGTCCTCGCAGACCATGTGCGCCTTGCGTATTTTCCCGCGAACGATTTCCCATGTAGCCAGATTTTAAATATAAACCCATTCATGAGAAGGCACGACAAACCGGACTTCCTCTTTCTAGCAGTTCTGCCAGTTCCCTCAGCGATTTCTCTTCTTTAGAGTGAAAACGGATTCTGGAGCTTTCGTGTCTGCCAACACACTCTCGCGCCTGATTACGACTTCGCCTGGCTGCGAGTTATGAAAAGGAGGTCAACGGATACTATGAGACGAAACATCTTTCTTTCAACCATGGCTTTCCTGCTCGCTGGTACTGCGGCGTTTGCGCAGTCAGGATCCGCAGAACCAAAGACTGATGTCGCTTATTGGGTCGATCATTGGTCCCGGCCACCAATCATTGTGTTCGGTCCCGAAGAAGAGGCTTTTTACCAGAATGTACAAATCATCCTGTTTCCGTACGACGACCACGATGATCCTTCGAATCTCAACGTTTTCGAAAGCAATGTTCAATGGCTGAAGGATCATCCCAGTGTCCGTTTCTACGTCGACGGATACGCATCTTCGAGGGGCGATTGGCTCTACAATCTTGGGCTCTCCCAACGTCGTGCCGACTGGGTAAAGCAAGCATTGGTAAGTCGGGGCATAGCGGAGAGCCGAATCAAAGTGAGCGCTGGATGGGGAGAGTCGTATCCCGTTTGTCCCGAAACTAGCGATGAATGTTGGAGCAAAAACCGGCTCGTCCGTTTTGTCTATTCTCCGAACTAGAAATGAGCAAGTGGTGCCGGACAACGAGTCAGAATTGTCGCAAGCTTGCGAGTATCAGTAACGCAGATCGCGACGCCAGCGTCCGCTCTCCAGATCCTCGGAAGGCGATCTCCCATCAGCAGTCGAAGCGGCGTTGTAGCTTGAAAAAAAAGGCCACTCCCCGGTCAACCGGGGAGTGGCTCATGCGGTGGGAACGTGTTTTAGTCGTCCGAGTCTTCGCCGGCAGGTGCCGGGTTGTTGAAGTCGCTCGGCGGGCGAACCGTCTTCTCACCAGGATACGGCCGCGTAAACCCGGTGGACATGTACCAGTTGAAATGGTTAACCGTGTCCGGATCTTCGGCATCCGGCTTGGTCAGTTTGCCGGCGAAGATATCCGCCTTCTTCTGGAGCCAAGCTGCTCTCAGGTGCTTGATCTTGGCGTTGTCCGTTGGTTTGTCTGCGCTCGCTGTAACGCCCTCGTCCAGCGGGACCTGGTTCGGCACGTGGCTCCAAGGCTTGAAGTTATCCGCAGGCGGCGTGCCCTTGACGAAAGCCGGCCTCATGGGCGAGGCCACAAGGTCGAACTGGTTCATGGGCGGCAGGCCGAGGATCTGCTCGATCGTCCGAGTCATGTTGACCTGCGTGTAGTAGGTGTGATCGGTCGGTCCGTTCTGCACAGCGTATGGACTGACGATATAACCTGGGCTGCGATGACCGTCGACATGGTCGACGCCGTTCTGCGCGTCGTCTTCTTCAATGAAGATCGCCGATGACGGCCAGACGTTGCTGTGGCTGATGTAGTCGATAATGCGCCCGACTGCCAAGTCGTTATCAGCCTGTTGAGCGTCCGGAGTTGGCGGACCGCCAGTGTGGTCGTCCATGATCCACAGAATGCTCAACGCAGGCACCGTACCGGCCGCCACGTCTCTCCTGAAGTCCTGTATCCAGAGATCGACGCGGAACTGGTCGGGAATGCCCAGATCGAATATCGGGAAGTTCTTGATCAGATGCTGACTCACAGCCGGGACAGAGGAGTGTGCCCGGATCGTGTTCTGATAGAACAGCGTCTTCTCCTGCCCAGCCTCGAACTTCTTCGAGTCGTTGAAAAAGTCGGTCCAGCTAGGCTCGGTGGTCGAGCCGTCTGGCTGTTTGAACGTATCGAACTCGACATATTCGCCGTAGATCTTCACCGGTAGACCGGCGGCTGCCGCTTCGGAGAACAGGAAGCCTTTCTTCTGATAAGCGAGCGCGTCGCCGGCGTTCCCGCCTGGATAGCTGCGGATCCAGTCCGGGGACTGGATGTCGTCGGCGTAGGGCGCCATGCCCTCGGTGATCCACTGGTGACCGTCAGCCGACTGCCGGCTCGGGTCGTAGAAGTTGTCGAAGAGTGGGAAGCGCTTCACCAGCTTGTGCGCGTTCGGCGTGTCCTTGCCACCGAACACCGCCAGCGACGCGTCGCCATCGCCGTGAGGCACGTCCCCCAGAACCTGATCATAGGTGCGGTTTTCGCGGATGATCAGGAACACGTGTTTGATGAGCGAGGGATCGCCGATCTTGGCTGGCAGTGCGACTGGTTTCGTCTTAGGGGAGCCACCGGAAGCGGAGGTTATATTTGGCGTCAGATCCCAGTGGTTGTTCTGGAAAACCTGCTTCGACATCGCCTGCAAGGTCCCGCTATCCGGCACGGGGACGATGCTGACGGTACCATTGTCCTGGTGGGTGTTGTACCCGGTGACGCCATAGTCGGTCTCGAACGAATAACGCGTGCCGATGCCCTTGTCATTGGCAACGATAAGCGCGTTATTGGCTTCGTCTAATACGACCGAACACGGCGCATAGGCTACCGGAATCATGCCCATGACGGGTTTGCTCGCTCCGCTGCTGAGGTCGACGACCCCGATCGCGTTGGCATTGTAAAGCGCGACGTAGGCAATGCCTTTCGTGGCGTCGACAGCGATCGAGTTCGGTGCGGCGCCATAGGCCGGTTGACCTTCGCCGGGTACGCCGATCGGCAACCCCAGGTCGATCGTTCGCACCACTTTGTTGGTGGCCGTGTCGATAATTGAGATGGTGTCGCTATAGGTATTGGCGACCAACAGCGATCGCCCGAACAGCGCCATCCCGGTCGGGTGCAGACCGGTCGAGATAGTAGCAGTGACCTTCATCGTGGCCAGATCAACCACAGAGACGGTACCAGTGATCGCTGCGCCCACCACCGGGTCTGCGACGATTTCAGTGCCGGCGGAATAGATCTGGAAGTCCGCCGCCGTAGCGGCCCGGCCCCCCTCGTTGCTGACGTAAGCGGTCGCACCGCTGTTGTCGATCAGGATGCTGTGCGGTGCGTTTCCGACTCGGATCTGCTCACCCTGCTTCGGCGGCTTCGCGGTCAGATCGATATTGGCAAGCGTATCGTTCTGGTTCAACAGGGCGTATGCGCTCTTGCCATCCTTTGAAAACGTAACGCCGCCTGGGTAAGAGGTGCTGGGACTATAGAACGTGCCACAGGGTCTGTCGTACGAACCCGCTGGGCTGTTTGGAAAGCACGTGATGAATGAACTGTTCGGTGCGACGCTAACCTGGGCGGCATCTCCCAGCAGGCCTTCTGCAGAGACGTCCGCAATCGTGACATTGCTGCTGTCCTGACTGAACACCATGTGCTTGCCGTCCGCTGAATAAGCGATGCCGCTATAGCTGCCGCTCGAATCGAGCCCGAGCGTGATGTAGTTCTGCAGAACAACGCCGGTGTTGGTGTCGAACACCTCGACGGCCTGCGTCGCCCCCATCGTGAGTACGGCGGCGGTGTGATTGCGCAAGTTGGGGTTCAGCGCGATCGCTTTCGCGCGGACCCGGATGCCGAGGTCGACCTGTGTGCCGGCTGGATTGATCACTTGGCCATCGCTGACGACCCACGAGCCGTTCGGCTGCGGGCCGGTAACATAGGTCGGATACAGTGACGACTGAGCAGCTGCGAGCCCAGGAAGGCTCAATCCCGCCGCCAGTAAGCCGGCGAGCGGACGCAAACGCCCTTTCCGAGAATTTCGAGAGCTATTTCGGGATGCTTTTCGGGACATATAGCGTTCTCTCCTTTGAATTTTGTTGGTCACCGGGATGACGGCGCGACATCGGGGTAGAAACATCGGGGTGGAACATCGGAGTGCAACTATGATCGGCGATCATTGTTGCGAACCTTAGCAGACGACTTGTGACGTCTGTGTGACGGTCAAATGAAATTTCTGTTACAGGGATCGCCCTTTTCCACAGACTGCGGCAAGCGCAATTCCACGTTATGCAGAATCCGTTTCGCGGAGGTTATCTTCGTTTTTTCGGTGAGGTGGCCTGCTTCATCCCAGCGACGAACGGGTGTCCTCTTCAACGAGCGCGTTCAGGGGCCCGAGCCACGGTTCGTAGCGCCGCCAGCGCGCGACAGAGGTGCGATAGATCGGCTGCCGGGTCTGCCATTTACTGGGGGTCCTCACAGCCCGCGGATTGCTTTCGGGTCGCAGGCAGCCGTCGTACCAGGACAAGCCGCAGGCCGCGACGATCCGCCGGATGACTGGTTCGGGCGCGCTGGTCAGTTCCTGATAATCGACCTCGACGAACCGATCCTCCGGCAGCACGCGCCGCCAATGGGCAATGAGTCGAAGGTAGTCGCGGAAATACGCGACGAGCTCGGACCCTCCGGTCGGAAATGCCAGGCCCGGATGGAAATGAGTTTGATGGATCGACAGCGCCGTGTCGACCGCCGCTCGGCGGCAATGGATGACGACTGCGCGCGGGAATACGAGGTGGATCAACCCGGCCCAGAGAAAGTTGAACGGCATCTTGTCGGTCACTCGCCTCGCCTTTGGGGAAATCTCGCGCAACACACGAAGATAGTCTGCTGCCGCCTTGGAGAGAAATGCCTTCTGATTCCCGGCCGCCCCAGACAGGTGCCACGCTGCCCCGCGCTCGTTCCAGAAATGCAACTCGTCACCCGCTCCAACCTCGGGATGCATAGAGACGATCTGCTCGACGAGCGTTGTACCGGACCGCGGCATGCCGACGATCAGAACCGGCGTCGCATCGGGGCTGCCGAGTTCGGATGCCTTTGCGATCAATTCCGGCGTGCAGTGGGCAATCAGGCGGTCGATCTCGATAGAAAATGCGGCCGAGTCGAACGACTTGGCGCTTCGGCGCACTTCGTCTGCCGCGTCAAAATGTTTCATGGCCAACGCATAGTCGCCAAGATCGTCGGCCGCTTTGCCGATAGCCAGGTGAACCCGCAAAAGCTGCGCTGCTTCCAGCCCGGGAGTGGCCAGGGCGGCTTCCATCCGTTGAAGCAGACCGTTGTCATCGCTCGTGACGGGACGACACCGGACCAGATCGTAGTAGCATCCCGCCAGCAACGGCGCGATCTCGATAGCGCGCTGGAAGCATTCGCGGGCCTCATTGAAGCGGCCGAATTCCGAGAGCAAATTGCCCAGCAGATCATGCCCCATGGCATTGCTTGGATCGAGCGACAGCGTTTGTCGGAGGATCTGTTCGGCTTCCTGATTGCGATCTTCAGCCAGAAGCGCTCGCGCCTTGCCAAGGCGGCCGAAGCTGGTCTTGCCCCCGGTCGCTACGGCGCGCCGAAAACAGCCGATCGCCTCTTCACGATGCCCCAGTTCGTAGACCAAGGCACCGATGCGGAACCACGCCTCGGTCAGGGATGGGAGCAGCTGAGTGGCGCGGTCGTAGGCAGCGATTGCCTCGCCAATGTTCCCCAGTTTTTCCAATGCGATTCCCAAACGGAAATATGCGTCGGCGTAGTGCGGCTTGTTGGCAACGGCCCACTGCAACGCCGCGATGGCATCGGGTAAGCGTCCGACCTCGAGGCAGGCAAGGCCGAGATCATGGTGGATGATGGGATTGAACGGCTCCAGCAGCGCTGCCTCGCGCAACGGCGCGATCGCGTCGACTGGTCGCCTGGCGCGGAGCAACTTATTGGCTGACGCAAGCAGGTGCGCCACCTGCTGCTGTGCGACTGGGTTTGGAGAATGGGACACTCGAAAACCTAAGGTGGAAAATATAGCCGTGTTTCCATTGGTATACGCAGTGGTTGTATGTTCCCACCAGGTCTTCAGGGCACAAAGCGCTCGGTAATGGTATGGAACAAACTCAACACGAGGCCGAGCTTCATCGCCACGGCGAGACAGGCGGCGCATACCGCGAGCACTGCGTACCGCCATCGGTCGGACGCTACCTCAGAAGCTTCCTTCCACGCCAGCAACTGTTCGACTCGCTTAGCCGTCGCTTCACTGTCATTGATCAAGCCTATGGCGAATACGGGCATCGTCTGATGAGAAGAGCGGCGGGAGAGCTTGATTAGAGCCGCCGCGAGATCAAGAGCTTCCCTGCGACTCGACACAGCAGAGTTGTCGGCAGAGAGCTCGGCGGCTTTTTGCCACGCTGCTTCCAATCCGGCCGTGCCGGGAAATGCCAGACAATTGAAAATTGCTTTCTTCAAATTGTCACGAGCGCGCAGGTGCTGCGCTTCGTGACGTACGGCGGCAAGAAGTTCTCCATCGCTCAGAATGTGGTGGGTTGACTGAGATATCACAATTCTGGGAACCCGAATGCCTACCGCCATCAACGGCGAGATAGTCTTGGGCGTGATAACTGCTGGAGTGATGTCAGCTGACTTGAATTCGACAGCACCTTCCAGGCACGCCTTCACAATCCGACGAGTTCGTACTTCCGCGACGACCACACGAAACAACCCTACGAAAACAAACAGAACCGCGCAGATTCCGAGTACGAACGTGCCTAGGTCCTCATCCATCGAGTGCGTCTCAAACACAACAAAGGATGGAAGGATCAGGAGCAGTGAAACTGCGGCAGATATGCCGAAGGGCGCCACTCGTAACATGAACAGACCATCCGGCGGCAGACACTTGTCGAGCTTCCGGCTCCATTGAGTCCAGACCAGCACAAGTATCAGTGAGAGGGAGGTGTAGAGCAACGCAAAGAAGGCCAAAGAAACCATGATTGCCCGTACAGCGAAGATCACCGTTCCTCCTTCCTGAGTGCCGCCCTCTGGCGCTCAACCAGGGATTGCAATTCGTCCAATAAACGCTCATCTTGCGCGCCGACAGCTTCGACGAGGTAGGAAAGGTGCAACGAGACGTTGTGTGAACCGAGGAAGCGTCGAATTCCGCCAATCGCCTCTGCGCGTTCCAACTCTTCGGGACTGTATTTTGGAGAGTAACGGAACGCCCTCCCATCGGGCATCCGATTGAGGAGACCCTTTTTGAAGAGACGGTCCATGGTCGTCATAATCGTGGGATAGGTTTGCCAAAGCTTGCCGTCTCGCACGACTTCGCGCACAGTTGCTGTTCCCTTCGACCAAACGACATCAAGCACTTTTTGCTCGAGGGGTCCGAGCTGAGCCCGGAGCGAGGCATCTGAAAAAGAGAGTAGTTCTTCCATGACGAATCAACTGCAACAGTCTTTCTGCGGATTAAATCTACGACTGGACGGCCTATCGGTCAACAATCGCGGAGCAGATTTAACATGACGTTTATATTGGTTACAACGGTTGCAACGCGTTCCCCTACATTTATTACCGCCGATAATCGTATTGACACTAGTAGTATCGCTAATAGTAATCAACCATCCTGGTTTGTTACGGGAATGTTAGAATAGGTATTCATCCAGTAGTTCCTCAATCCTATAAGTCCCAAAATCCAATTTCGTAAAGCAATGATACTTACAAATGACAACCATACAGACTCGTCTAAGCGAAAGGCTCAAGCGATTGGGATTCTCACGAGAGAACCAGATTAGGTTGTACGGAGCACAATTTGAGTTACTTGGTGATCCCGTCGTGATGAGCGACAACGTTGTATTTGTTGACGTAGTCGAGCAGAAATCAGGCCAGCTCAGGCGCGTCAGAATCCCTTTGAACATCGTGCGGATGGCAACAGATCAGACTGGAAACGGTTACGCGGCGTGATTTCGCATTCTACCGAGCTATAATCATTAAGAATGGAGCCCGGGCAGGTTTGCCATGGCTTTGTCGTGGCACTTTGAAACCGGACGCTTGACGTGCTCTTGGCCGGACATCGGCCAGTACGTTCAGTACAATCCGCCTTGGATGCAAGAGATTTCGGAGCCCCAGAGCGGTTACCTGCCTCCACCTCCCGATTTCGTAAGCCACAGTCCCTTCGGCGGAGTCTCTTGGTTTCGTCCAAATCCCGCCGACCGCGATTGAGAGTACCGCCCCCGTGGTACGCACCCATCGAGCAGGCACAAAATCGCAGCCACCGTGGCAGCCTTACTTGGGAAAGACTATGTGAAGGATGTACCTGCCGCTGCGCCGCCACTTCTCTTTACTCCGCCGCACTGAGTCTTTCTCGAGAGGGCGCCTAATATTGAGTCACGGTGGCTTCGGATCAACCGAGGCGGGGCTGCGCCCAGGAATCCTCAACGGATTTAGTGCAAGAAGCTCTGAACGTTGGTGCGGCAAGTTGCGTGGAAAGACAGAATTGATCTACCTGCCGACGGCCGTCGACACGAATTCGGACGGCAGGCAGTTCCTCGGTGCGGCGTCGTCAGATTGGCTCTAGCCGTCCGTCGTGGCTACGCAGCCGTAGATAGAGCGGCGCCCTCTCGCAGCGACCGTAATTCTTTTGTCGGCGTGCAGAACCGCGACGCGCCACAATCGAGGCAAACCGAGACTATCGCGAACACAAGGACGCCAGCATTGATACAGTGATTAGGACGGGAGAAGTGGATCATAATCTCCGTAGCAAATTCCGACTCATTGAGCGAAGAGCAGAGAGCGCAGGACATAAGGGACACTCCCCAATAGATAGGTAGTCTACTCGGTGTTCTTAGCTATTGCATCAATAATAGATTAAAATTTGAACGACGCCCGGCAAGTGCAGCCGTATGTTTTTCAGCACATAACCTTGTGAGCGCAAGGTTTTTGTCCGAATACTCGCGACTTCATCGGCCCGAATGGTGTCAACCTATTCAGCGACTCCGCCGGCACGGGCGTCGCGCATTTTTCCCCGCGCAAACCGTCCAGGAACGCCTTCGTGGCAGGGAAGTTGTCCCGATGTTTGTTTCACTATTCCTCCGTGCAACTTCGTGTCCTTCATATTGCACGCACTCCCCGCAAGATTAGGGGAACTTTATATTGATACGTTTTAATAGAGGCTTTCGCGTGCTAGAATTCGGCGCCGAGGGAGATTCTCCATGACAATCAATCGCACAAAATTCTTCTTCACTCTCGCCTTTATTCTGTCCACAATTCTCGCCATGCCCAGCTTCCTTCATGCGCAAACCGCGAAGCTCTCCGTGCATTGGGAAGAACTTACAGCTTCCGACTTCCGCGACGGCATCCACCGCTCGCAGGGAACCTGTGTTCTCCCATTTGGCATCCTGGAGAAACACGGTCCGCACCTTCCGATCGGCACCGACTTGCTCGATGTACGCTACGCCGCCCTGCACGCCGCCGAGCAGGAATATGTCGTCGTCTTCCCCGAATATTATTTCGGCCAGATCGCCGAAGCCCGCCACGAATCCGGCACGATAGCCTACAGTCGCAACTTGCAACTTGCCTTGCTTCAAGAAACCACCGACGAGATGGCCCGCAATGGCTGCAAGAAAGTTCTGATCGTCAACGGCCACGGGGGCAACGAGAGCCTGCTACCCTATTTCGCGCAAACACAGCTCGACAAGCCCCACGACTACGTGGTCTACGTCTTAGATGAACGCACCCCACAGCAAGGTGGTCCGGCACGGAAGACCAAGATCGACATGCACGCCGGCGAGAGCGAAACCTCAAAGATGATGGTCGCTCATCCCGAACTCGTGCACCCTGACCGCGCGACCAGCGAATCGGGCGCCGACCAAGCTCGCCAGAAGCTTCCCGAGGATGTCTACACCGGCATTTGGTGGTACACCCGCTTCCCGAACCACTATTCCGGCGAAGGTGCGGCCGCCACCAAACAACTCGGCGAATTCCAAATGAAATGGTGGATTGATTCAGTCGTGAAAGCGATTCAAGCCGTAAAAGCCGACGATGTCAGCCCGAAGATGCAGAAAGAGTTTTATGAAAAGACCACGCACCCGCTAGACACGCAACCGTAGTCGTGAGTGCGGTACTGATTACTGATTAGGCGCGGCGGACGGAATAGCGCAGCGAAACAACCCCGTCAGGGAACTTCTTGCACGAGATCAGTTTCAGGGGTACGGTCCGATGTCGCGGCGTAATCAGTGGAATTCCTTCGCCGATCAGCACTGGAATCACGTGTACGACCAATTCGTCGACCTCGCCTTCATCGAGAAACGATGCTGCAACACCCGCTCCGCCAATCATCCATATGTCTTTTCCCGGGATTTTCCGGAGGCCGGTTGCAAAAGCTTTAATCGGTTTGTTCACAAACTCGATTCCAGCCGGCGCATCCGATTGCAGCAATGTGTGCGTGAAGACGTAATTCTTGATTTTCCGATCGAAGGCCGATCCAGGTACACCTTGTCTTTGAAATTCCAGCGCTACTTCATATGTCTTTCTTCCCCACAGGATTGTGTCGATGGACTTGTAAAAGGCGTCCATTCCGTAATGCCCCTTTGGACTCGGTCGGTCAAGCCAATCGACGGAGCCGTCGGGCCGGGCGATATAGCCGTCTGCGCTTGACGCCATTAAGACGACGATTTTGCGTTTCCGAACCACAGCCGCGTAGTCTCCGTGACCCTGCTACGAACTCCCAATCAGCACACCGGTAATAAACACCAGCACGCCTCCCAGTCCAACCTGCAGCGCCGCCGTAACCCAAGGCGTGTCCATATAGCGCTTCCGTATCCATGTAATCACGCCGAGCTCCGCCACCACTACAGCCCCGGCGGCCCACAGCGCCGCGCGGAAATCGCGAATCAAAAATGGCAAGGTATGCCCGATGCCGCCCACAGCCGTCATCGCCCCACAGATCAATCCTCGTACCCACGGATGGCCGCGCCCCGTAAGGCTGCCATCATCGGACAGAGCCTCGGCAAACCCCATACTGATGCCCGCCCCAGCCGAGGCTGCCAGACCGACCAGGAAAGCATCCCAGCTTTTCTGCGTCGCAAACGCGGCAGCGAATACTGGCGCCAATGTCGAAACTGACCCATCCATCAGTCCCGCCAAGCCCGGTTGCACAATCTGCAGCACGAATAAACGCCGCTGTGCGACTTCTTCGTCCGCTTTCACGTGGTCCGGCAGTTTCTGCTTATCGAGCTCCTGCGCACGCTCCTCATGCTCTCGCTCTTCGCGGGCAAGGTCGTCCAGCAGTTGCCGGATGCTCGCATCCTGCGTTCGCACCGCGGCCTTTTCGTAAAAACGCCGCGTCTCCACCTCCATCGTCGACGCCTCTTTGCGTACTGCTTCAATACGCAAAGGACGCACCAACCACAACGCCGGACGATCCACAAATCCGCGCACATCCTGGCGGCGGATCAGTGGAATGTGTTCGCCGAATTTCTTTTGGAAAAGTTCGAGCAAACGCCGCCGGTGTCCTGACTCCTCCTCCCGCATGCCATCAAACATGGAAGCGGTTGCCGGATAGTCCGGACGCAACCCTTCGGCGAAATCGGCATACACCCGCTCGTCTTCTTCTTCCAAGGCAATGGCAAGAGCCAACACCTCTCGTTCCGTCAGTTCCTCGAACTTTTTCATGACGCCATAGCTTACCTGCCGCGCGCACTGCAGCACAATGCCCGCGCGCACTAGGCCGAACCGGACGGTATCTGAATGAACAATCAGTAACGCGGAGCAAGCGCCCTGCCCGGATGCTACTATCCAATTCATGACGCCCCGTCCGTCTTCCGGCCGCGCACTGAAAAAAAAGAAGCATTCGGCGAAAAAGCCCTCTCGCGCCTCGCAGCATTCGCCCGAACTCGTGATCATCACGGGCATGAGCGGATCCGGAAAAGCCTCGGTGCTCAAGGCCTTTGAAGACCTCGGCTACTACTGCGTCGACAACCTCCCGGTCCAACTCATCCCACAGTTTGCCGACCTGGCTGTGCAGTCGGGCGAAATCCGCCGCACGGCTCTCGTTTTGGACGTGCGTGAAGGCTCCAAGCTCGAAGAGCTCCCCAAGATCCTGAAGTCCGTCGCCCGTATGATTCCCACCAAGGTCGTCTTTCTCGAGGCCTCCGACTTGGTCCTGATGCGTCGGTTTAGTGAGACGCGCCGTCCCCATCCGCTGGGCACGGATTCCCCGGTGAAGGCCGCTCTCAAAGCGGAACGCCGCCACCTCGCTGCCATCCGCGCCGTCGCCGATTTCGTCATCGATACTTCGAAGTTCAACGTTCACGAACTTCGTGCCCACGTCACCGAGCGATTCAAGGAACAGTCCTCGGAAAAAAGCATCTTGGTCTCCTGCGTGAGCTTCGGATTTCGTCAGGGCGTGCCCGAGGACGCCGATCTCGTCTTCGACGTCCGCTTTCTACCCAACCCGCACTTCGTCCCCGAGTTCCGTCCGCTTACAGGGCGCGACCCGCGTGTCGCCAAATACATTCGTTCTTTCCCACAGACTCGCGAGTTCATCTCCCGCATCTCCGACCTGCTCGTCTACTTGCTTCCGCATTACATTCACGAAGGGAAGAGCTACTTGACGATTGCCTTCGGCTGCACCGGCGGACAGCATCGCTCAGTCATGATCGCTGAGGAAGTCGGCAAGCATCTTCGTCGCGCCGGATATCGCGTAAAGATCGTTCATCGCGACAGTCCCAAATAAAGGCGAGCGATGCCCACGCCTCCCTACCCACTGCACCCCGAGCCCTTGAAGAAGAGCTGGATCGAACGTCGCCCGCTGTGGAAGATTCCACTCGGCTGCCTAATTCTATTTTTGTTGATCGGAATCTTCGGCAGCATCGTCATGACGATCATCACCACCTCGTTTCACAACAGCGATGTTTACAAACAGGCCTTGGCCAAGGCTGTTGAGAATTCTCAAGTGCGCGGCGCAATTGGCGAGCCTATCCACCCGGGCTGGTTCGTCTCCGGACAGTTGAACGTAAGCGGCGGTACTGGAAGTGCCGATCTCTTGATCCCCATCTCGGGTCCGCGCGGCAGCGGCTCAATCCGCGCCGTCGCAACCAGGAACCGCGGCGTTTGGCGCTTCACCGATTTGCAGGTGAACATTAAGAGTCACCCCGAAGCTATCGATCTGTTATCGGTTCAGCCCCCACCGGAGCGCGATTTCTAGGATGCCTGGAAGGGTGCGAACCCTTGAATTCACTACGGAAACAGCACTCTGGCAAGGCGCGACTCAAGTAGAATAGGGCCTTGCATCTCACTTCCATTCGACCGGCAGCAAGCGCTTGCGGCCTGCGCCGCGCAGGAGCCCCATGCGGCAACTGACGCGCCTCGTCCGCTACGTGCTCCCCTTCCTGCTCCAACTATTCCCCGGAGTCGTCCTGCTTGCGGCCGTCGGATTCCTCGAGGCCTTCCGACTCGTCTTGCTCAAGCCGATCCTCGATCGTGTGCTGAATCCCGCCTCCGGTTCGGAAAATATTCTTCTCTTTATTATTCCCAAGATCGACAAACCCATCTACCTGCAGCAGTTCGTCCCTTCCTACTTTCACAACGCGTGGAACATCGTCGCCTTTGCGTTAGTTGCATCGACCCTGTTAAAGGGAATTCTGGACTACGCGGGAACCTATCTCGTCAACCATGCCGGCTTCGGCATGATCACAAACCTGCGCAACGATCTCTACAACTCGGTCCTGAGGCGCTCGGTTGCCTTCTTCCAGAAACACACAACGGGGACATTGATCTCGACCATCATCAACGACATTGAACGCGTCCAGTTCGCCATGTCGAGCGTCCTGGCCGAATTCCTGCAACAGCTCTTCACGTTCCTGTTCACCGCCATAGTGGTCATCGTCTTGGGTCGTCAGCTTGCATGGGTTCTGTTGCTTTTCGTCCCCTTTATTGTTTTTTCGGCGGTGCGCATCGGAAGGCGCGTCCGCTCCACCACACGTCGCGGCCAAGATCAGATGGCAGACGTGCAGAACATCTTGCATGAGACGATCACGGGGAACCGCATCGTCAAAGCCTTCGGCATGGAATCGTGGGAAGTGGCTCGCTTTCGCACCGCCGCGCAGCGACTCTTCCGCGCCAATTTGCGTTCCGTAGCGGCCGCCGCCATCAGTTCACCGCTGATGGATACCTTTGGCGCAATCGCAATCGCGCTGCTCCTGGCCCTGGGTCGCAGCCGCATCGTGCACAACGAATTCACCTTGGGAGCTTTCGTCACCTTCGTCGCCGCGGTGCTCGCCCTCTACAATCCGGTCCGCAAGTTTGCCGTCTTCAATAACAGTTTTCAACAGGCTCTGGGCGCATCCTCACAACTTTTCAATTTCATGGACGCGGAAGATGTCGTCCTCGAAAAGCCTGGCGCCAAGACTCTTCCAAAGTTTTCAGGGAGCATCGGGTTCGAAGGAGTCTGCTTTTCCTATCAGGCCGACGGCGACGACTCGCGCGAGATCCTCCGCGGCATCGATCTCGAAGTGAAGCGTGGCGAAATTCTCGCCATTGTTGGTTCCAGCGGCGCCGGCAAGAGCACTCTGGTTCACCTCATCCCGCGCTTCTTCGACGTGACCGCTGGACGCATCCTGATCGACAGCTTTGATGTCCGCGACGTAACTCTCTCATCCCTGCGAAAGCAGATCGGCATCGTCACGCAAGAGACGGTTTTGTTCAACGACACGGTCCGCAATAACATCGCTTACGGCCAACCCCAGGTTCCGCAGAAGCACGTCGAAGCCGCCGCTCGCGCCGCCCTCGCCCACGATTTCATCGTGAACCTGCCGGCAGGATACGATACTGTTATCGGTGAACGGGGTGTTCGGCTTTCGGGAGGTGAGCGCCAGCGCCTGGCCATCGCGCGTGCGCTGTTGAAAGACGCGCCAGTCCTGATTCTGGATGAAGCCACGTCCGCACTCGATAGCGAGTCCGAGGCGCTGGTGCAATCCGCCTTGCATAACCTGATGAGCGGCCGAACCGTATTCGTAATCGCGCACCGCCTTTCGACGGTGCGTCGCGCCGACCGCATCGTGGTAATCGAAAACGGAACTATCGCCGACATCGGCCGTCACGAAGAATTGATGCAGAAGCTAGGCACATATCGCCGTCTCTACGAATTGCAATTCGCCAACGCCGATGCGCCCAGAGCTATCGCAGAAACTTGAGAGCACTTCCCCCTATGCCCATACGCTCGATGACAGGTTTTGCTCAGGTCAGAGGTGAGATCCAACGCTCTGATGGCACCTTAGCCACCACCCCACCCGCTGCTTCCAACGGTCGCATGGCGTTCGCGCTTTCTCTGAAGTCCGTCAACCATCGCTTTCTCGATCTCCACTTCCGCCTTCCTTCTGGAACCGATTCTCTCGAGATGCAACTCCGTCGCTTGCTGAAAGAGAAGATGGGCCGCGGCCACGTCGAAATCTCGCTCAGCTTGGAACGCTCCACCAGTGAAACGTTCTCTCTCAATCGCGAAATCATCGGCGGATACATCGCCGCCTTCCGCGCGGCAGCCGCCGAGTTTTCCATCGCCGCAGCCCCTGACCTCAACGCCGTTCTGCGCATTCCCGGAGCCCTCGACTCCGCCAACGAGACTGCCGACGGCGAGATTGAAGCCGCGGTCATGGCAAAAGTCGGCGAGGCTCTCGACCGTCTGAATCAGATGCGCGAGGAAGAAGGCCGCGGTATCGCCCGCGAACTGCGCGATCGCATGCTTCACTTGGCCGAGGCGAGCAAGACCGTGCAGCAGCATCGACGCGCCGTCCTCCAGAACTACAGCGAGCGCCTGCAATCCCGACTTCAGGAACTGCTTGGTTCCACGGTCGATAAAGAGCGCGTGTTGCAGGAAGCCGCCCTGCTCGTCGATCGCAGCGATATCCAGGAAGAAATCGTCCGCCTCGAAAATCACGTCCAGCATTTCTTAGGACTGCTCGAACAAGGCGGCGAAATCGGCAAGAAACTCGACTTCCTCTTGCAGGAGATGAATCGCGAGGCCAACACGCTGCTTTCGAAAACATCCGGCCTCGCGGGTGAGGCGCTAAAGATTACCGAAGCCGGATTAGCCATGAAGGCGGAAATCGAAAAATCGCGCGAGCAGGTACAAAACCTGGAATGACTTCACCCTATACGCCCATCGTCTATATTATTTCCGCTCCCTCCGGATCGGGGAAGTCGACCCTGGTCAATGAGCTCCTCAAGCTGGTTCCGAACCTCGATTTTTCCATCTCTTACACCACGCGCAAGCTCCGCGGTAGCGAGCAGAACGGAAAGCAATATCACTTTGTCCTCCGCGACGAGTTCGAGCAGATGATTCGGGGTGGCGAGTTCCTGGAGCACGCCGAGTTTGACGGAAATTATTACGGTACGGCCCGCCGCTTTCTGCGGGAGACCGGACAGAAAGGCCACGACCTGCTTCTCGACATCGACGTGCAAGGCGCCGCACAAATTAAACGAAAGCTGCCTGAGGCCGTCACCATCTTCGTTTTACCTCCCGACCGCAAAACATTGGAGTGGCGCCTCCGCAAGCGCAGCGAAGATGCAGAAGAAGTCATCGCGCGCCGCTTGGCTTCGGCCACCCGTGAGATTGAGAACTACGACAAATACGACTACATCCTGATCAACGACGATCTCGAGGAGTCCATCGATCGCCTCGAGGCCATCGTGTTATCGGAGCGCTTGCGGAGATCGAAGGCGCCGTTGTCCGCGGAAGATAAGAAAGTCGTGGAGTTGGCTGACCGTCAGAGGCTGGCAAATGTCCGGGACCGGGTGGGGCCGATCCTTAGTTCCTTTGGTACCCTCCCACCTTCGGCACATACCTAGATTTCGCGGTATCATTTTAAGGGCGCCGAAGTGGGCGTCGGAAGCCGCGAGCAGAAACAACCCGGACCAGCCCCAGATTTGGCTGTGCTTCCTGGAACGCATCATTCGACGTTCGAGACGGATAGACTTCAAACCTGATTTTTGAGGGAGATTCCCAATGAAGTTGATCGAAGGCTTTGACAGCAACTATCGATACATTTTGGTCGCAGCACGGCGCGCGCGCCAGCTTCAGTCCGGTGCGCCCCCAGTAGTCGATACCAATTCCCGCAAGCCCTGTCGTATCGCACAAGATGAGATCCGCGCCGGCAAGGTGAAGTGGGAAATTCCTGAAACCCGCAGCGCCGCCGAGCAAGCCGGAGAGGCTCTGGACAAGGCGTTGGGCCAGGACTAGGGAATCGTCCGATTTCTGATTGGGAATGGTTGATCGCGAAACTGCGGTTCCGGCAACAATCGCTTTGAATCGACCATCGAAGATCGACAATCAATAAATCCATGAAAATCGCCCTCGGCGTCACCGGCGGAATCGCAGCCTACAAAGCGGCTGAAATTGTCCGCCAGTTGCAGGATCGCGGTATCCGCGTGCAAGTCGTGATGACTCGCGCCGCTCAGGAGTTTGTTCGCCCCCTCACCTTTGCTGCCCTCTCTGGAGAAAAGGTCATCACCAGCATGTTCGCTCCCGGTGATGGCAACACTCCCAACATTGACTCCGCCATCGAGCACATCGCTGTCGCGCAATCCATCGATGCCCTCGTGGTCGCGCCCGCCACGGCCGACGTGCTGGCTCACTTTGCACAGGGGATTGCCAGCGATTTCCTGACCACGCTTTATCTCGCTACCACTGCCCCGGTGGTCGTTGCGCCCGCCATGAACGTCAACATGTGGAATAATCCGGCCACGCAAGCGAACTTGCAGATCTTGCGGCAGCGTGGCGTAAAAATTGTCGAGCCCGGCGCAGGCTACCTCGCTTGTGGAATGATGGGCGCAGGTCGCCTTGCCGAAAACGAATCCATCGTCGCCGCCGTACTGGAGGCGCTCGGAGCCTCGCAAGATTTGAATGGTGAGACAGTCCTGATCACCGCCGGGCCCACGCGCGAAAGAATTGACCCCGTCCGCTATCTCACGAACCGATCGAGCGGCCGCATGGGCTATGCGATGGCCGAGGCCGCAATACGCCGCGGTGCGCGCGTCCTTCTGGTCAGTGGCCCAACCTCTTTGACTCCTCCGGGAGCCGCTGAGTTGAAGCGAGTCGAGTCCACCGAAGAAATGCGCGACGCGGTCCTTAACCTTCTTCCCCAGGCGACTGTCGTTATCAAGTCCGCTGCTGTCTCTGACTATCGACCAACAACTGCTGCGAGCCAGAAAATCAAGCGCAAAGGCCCCATGACCCTCGAACTCGAAGCCACGCCCGACATTCTGAAAGAGCTCTCTCTCAAGAAATCCGCCCAACTCGTCGTCGGCTTCGCCGCCGAAACCGAGAACGTCCTCGAGAACGCCCGCCAGAAACTGGTCTCAAAAAATCTCGACGCCATAGTGGTCAACGACGTTTCCCGCGAAGGCGTCGGTTTCGATTCCGACCGCAACGCCGTGACTATCATCAGTCGCGACGAGGTCGTGGAAGTCCCCGAAACCACCAAGTGGGAAGTAGCTCAGCGCGTCCTCGACCAAGTCGTGCGCCTCCGCCAGCACCGCAAATCGCCAGTCAAAGCCTGAGTTCACTCGAAGCAGTCGTCCAGACAGTCACTAAAAACTGTCATCCATGCAGTCACTAAAAACTGTCACGAATCCAGTAAATAAGAACTCTCATCCTGCGAAGCGAAGGGCCCCTTGCAACCGAAGCTCGCCCGAGGCCCGTCTAGGAGTTCTCTCGAGAGCCCCCGCCTGATCCCGAGCCCAACAGTTATAATGCCTATTCCGCACCGCACAAATGCCACATGTTCTCGATCCCGATCTCCGCCGTGCCTTGGCCGAACGCATTCACTATTGCCACGAGATGGGCATATACGATTTCTACCGCCGAGAACCACAACCATCCGCATCCACCACGGTCGCGGGAGACGTTGACGAAGAATCTCCATCCCCCACATTCCAGGAATCGCGAGAGGAAATGCCCGCAAGAAAATCCGTAGTCGCGAAAGTCGCCACCGAAAATATCCTGCCGGTCCTCACTTCAAATCCGGAACAGTCCGTTACCGATCCCGTCGCCGCGCTCAAGCTCATCCGCGAAGACCTCGGCGACTGCACCCGCTGCAAGCTTCACAAGCAAGGCCGTAAGCAAATCGTCTTCGGCGTCGGCAATCCGCACGCCGACCTGATGTTCGTCGGCGAAGGCCCCGGAGCTGACGAAGACACACAAGGCGAGCCCTTCGTCGGTCGCGCCGGACAATTGCTCAACAATATGATCAAAGCCATGGGCATCCGCCGCGAAGATGTCTACATCGCCAACGTTGTCAAGTGCCGCCCGCCCGGCAATCGCACGCCAGAACGCGATGAGACTGAAACCTGCTCCCCGTTTCTCATGCGCCAGATTGCCGTCATCAAGCCGAAGGTTGTAGTTGCCCTCGGCGCCGTCGCCGCGAAGAACCTACTCGCTATGAACGCGTCGATGGCCGAACTACGCGGCCGCTTCTACGATTTCATGCCAACCGGCGCTCGCAGCAGTGATCCCACCTGGCAGGGAACCAAACTTGCGGTGACCTACCATCCCGCATTTCTGCTGCGCGATCCCCGTCAAAAAGGCGAAGCCTGGAAAGACTTGCAGATGGTCATGAAGTATCTAGGCCTGGAGCCACCCAAAAAGCCCGCAGAATAAGCAGAACGCATGTGGGGACTGCCGGCCTCGGCTGTCCGTCGAGCAAAGCTCGACTCTTTCTCGATGAAGCCCGAGTCCCGCCGAACTGCTATCCTCTGAATCCAATGCCCGAATTCTGCGACGTCGCCGTTCCGGTTCCGCTCGACATGGTCTTTACCTACCGTGTCCCCGCGAACGCCGCTCCCGTCGTAGGAGGCCGCGTGCTGGTCCCATTTCGCCAGCAACGCATGACGGGCATCGTCGTCGAACGGCACGATCGCAAACCTTCGGTCACGACAAAAAACATCCTCTCCGCGCTCGACACCACGCCGGTTCTCGATGAGCAACTGCTGCAACTGGGCCGTTGGATCGCCGACTACTATCTCGCTCCTCTCGGCGAAGTTTTCCGCACCATGCTGCCATTAACCGCGGAATTCAAACGCTCCATCGGCTATCGCCTCACAGAACAGGGCCAGATGGCGCTGCATCTAGCGGGAATGTCCGGATCCTCTGCCCGCTCGCGCCGCTCCCCGGAAGAGCAAGCTGCCGAGTTCCGCGTCCTCGATTACCTCGCCAATTGCGACGCCGACTTCAGATCTGAGATCGAAAACGCGACGAATGACGATATCGGGAACAGTGCCGAGAAAAACATTGTGAATCGAGAACTGCCCCGAAATGTCGGCGATGAGAACGGACCCGGGAAGGGCACGGCTTCAGCCGTGCCATTGGCACTTGCCGATGAAAGGGCTTTAGCCCCTGAGGGACCGGCCCCTATCCGTGAAGAGACCCTCCGCTCCGCCACCCGAGTCTCCCGCTCCGTCCTCGCAGGAATGGTTCGCAAGAAGTGGCTCACGCGCCAAGACCTCTCCGCCCCGCAAGACGCGACCCGCACGATCAAACTAGCGATTTTGAAATCCGCCGAAGGAAAGCTCAACGCCAACCAAAAGATCCTGATCGACACGCTAGCCGCCTCCGGTGGTAAACTCCCCGTCACCACGCTGCAGGAACTCGAAATTCCACGCACCACCCTCTCCACCCTCGTTCGCCGCGGGCTCGTCGAAATCGCGGAAGCCCCCGCGGCATTCACCGTCTCCCGTTCCAAGCCCCGCCCCACTCTCTTCGATTTCAACCTGAACCTCGCGCAGCAATCCGCCCTAGCGCGTATGCGAGAAGGCGTCGCTGCCCGCAAATTCTCCGGCATGCTCCTCCATGGCGTCACCGGATCCGGCAAGACCGCGATCTATCTAGCCGCCATGCGCGGAGTCCTCGAGTCCGGCCGCTCCGCTATCCTTCTGGTCCCGGAGATCGGCCTCACCCCAGCCGTGGCCGCCGACCTGCATCAGATCTTCGGCGACGAAGTGGCTATCCTCCACTCCGCCCTCTCCGACCGCGAACGTGCCGAGCAATGGCACCGCATCAAGCGCGGCGACGCCCGCATGGTCGTTGGTACGCGCTCGGCGATCTTCGCTCCAGTAACCGACCTCGCGCTCATCATCGTCGATGAAGAACACGACTCCTCCTACAAGCAGGAAGAAACCCCGCGCTACCACGCCCGCGACATCGCCGTCATGCGTGCCAAAATGGCCAATGCCGTTGTCGTGCTAGGCTCCGCCACACCGTCGCTCGAATCCTATTTCAACGCGAAGAAAAACAAGTACGCGCTCGTTGCACTCCCCGATCGTGTAAAACAGCGCCCGCTCCCCGAAGTCGAGATCATCGACATGCGCCAGGAGTTTCAGGAAACCGGACACGAGCAAGTCATCTCTCGCAAACTCGCCACCGAAATTAAAGAGCGCCTCGACCGTAAAGAGCAAGTCATGGTCCTGCTCAACCGCCGAGGGTATTCTCCAGTCGTCCTCTGCCGCACCTGCGGGAAAAAGCTCGAATGCCAAAACTGCGCCATCGCGCTTACTCACCACAAGCGCGAGCATAAAATGGTCTGCCACTATTGCGGCTACACCGCGCCAGTGCCGAAATCCTGTGTCCATTGCGGCAGCGAATATGTTTATTTCCTCGGAACAGGATCCGAAAAACTCGAGGAGTTACTCCACGGCATGTTCCCGCAGGCACGAATCGCCCGTCTCGACCGCGACACCGTCCGCAGCCACGAAGATTTCGAGCGCGCCCTGAACGCTCTCAACGAAGGCGAACTCGACCTCCTCGTCGGCACCCAGATGATCGCCAAAGGTCACGACATTCACGGTGTCACGCTCGTCGGCGTCGTCGGAGCCGACGTCGCCCTCGGCCTCCCCGACTTCCGTGCGGCCGAACGCACCTTCCAACTCCTTACGCAAGTTGCCGGACGCGCTGGACGCGGCCAAACCCCCGGCAAAGTCGTTCTCCAAACATATTTCCAGGATCACTACGCCGTGCAATTCGCCGCCCACCACGACTTCATCGGCTTCTACGAAAAGGAATTGCAATTCCGCAGTTGGATGCACTACCCGCCTTACTCCGCACTCGCCAATGTGCTGGTGCGCAGCGACAACCTTGACGACGCGCTGCAGTGGTCGGGAACATTAGGAAAATGGTTCGACTCAACTCGCCACGAAGGAGTGCGGGTGCTAGGCCCCGCCCCCGCGCCCATCATGCGGTTAAAGCGAGACTATCGCTACCACTTCGTACTCAAATCTCCCAGCCGCGAAAAGCTGAACACAACCTTGCGCGCCATGCTTGCTTACGCCGCGCAAAAGAAAATTCCCCGCACCCAGGTGATCGTCGACGTCGATGCCCTGTGGTTGATGTAACCCAATCAATTCCTGTCTCCCCCGCCGTGTTCCTGAAAACAAAGTCGGCAATACGTCGGCGGCTCACTGTTGTCGACCAAATGCTTCACAGGCGTTTGCGCGCGCAGCCACGAAAAGATTGCCCGCAGATCTTCGTCGCTCATGTTTCGATAAAACGCCCACGGCATCACTCCATGCAGCTTCCGCGCTCCTACTTTTCCGGTGCGAATCACCTGGATAAACATCTTTTCGTCGTAGTAAGAAATGCCGCTCGGATCTGGTGTCAGGTTTGGGCTGAATATCTTCTCCCCGGTCGGCGTCGCGATCAGATTACCGCCTCCAAACAGCTGGCCATTCACGGCGGAGCCCGGATGGTACCAGTCAGTATGGCATCCCGCGCAATCCGCAACGAACTCCAGAAACTCTCCGCGCTCTTTGGGGCTCGCAAAGCTCGCCTCCGGCACCACATCGCTGATCGGTTCTGGCAGCACGTTGAATCGAAATCGCTGCGCTAGCGTTAGTTGAGTCCTAGGTAGGGGATTTCGAATCGCCGGAATGCTCCGCAGATAGACCACGATCGAGGCCACGTCTTCATCCGGCAACCTGCTGAAAGACGCCGACCACATTTGCGGATGCAACGCGCGCCCATCATGCCCGATCCCTTCGCGGATCGACCGCGCCAACATATCGTCCGTCCACAGTCCCGCGCCAGTCTCACGATCCGGCGTAATGTTGGGCGCGGTCAGGTTGGCTATGTCCTCTTTGTCGAAGCGGTGCCCCGCGCCTTTCGCGCCGGCCAGCACCGGCGCGCCGTCCTGCCTCCAATCCCTTTCTGAATGACAACGGAAGCAAGCGAGCACTCCTTCCGCCAAGTACTGTCCACGGATCCGGCGAGTTTCCGTTCGCTCGAACGTGGTGTCACGAAGCGCTCGTTTCCGCGGGCCAAGAACCAAGCGCCAAGCCGAGCCGTAAGTATTCCAACCGTAGGAGTAGCCGATGAAACCGCATCCGGCTGCGACTAGTATGAGTGCGATCAGAACCAATCTTTTCATGAGCATTTTCGGAATCGAGCCGACATCATACATCGGCCTTCTTCGTTAACCCCGAGACTCTATCGTCGCTCTCCTGATTGTTTCGCGTGACCGCAAATGGCTCTGCCTGCTAGTGTGGTTGATTCTGGGAATGCTGATCTACTTTGGCGGCAGAGGACACAGCCGCTTGCGGAGTGTCCCGCGAGTTCGCTAGCGTCGCAACCAGTGCAACACTGTATCTCGAAAGAAAGCCACTAGCTCGCGCACTGCCTGCCACAATTCGGGCCCTGCTCCATGCAGTGGATGCCTTCCCAACGGCGCCAGGCTTAGGGTGCAGATCAGCATGAATAACGCACCCACCGCCAACCATGCACGCGTTCCTGACACTGTCGGGAACTCTGCCACCTGCGGACGGCGCAGGCTACTGAGTTGGAGCAGAATGGCCCAAACCAGCCATCCCGCCCAGAAGTAGTACGCCATGGGAAGCAGAATCAAGATCGCCAGTCGCGATACATACCAGTGCGCGCGCGGAGAAATCGAGTACAGAATATGTCCGCCATCCAGTTGCCCGCCCGGCAACAGGTTCAAAGCAGTCGCAAACATCCCGACCCACGCCGCAATTCCTACCGGGTGCAGAAGGATCCGACTCAAAGGAAGGCCTGACACTGGGCCAGCAGGATTCAGCCCGCGCATGAAGGCATGCATCCATTGAAAAATGAGCGGATAGCCGATCTCGATGTCGACGACGCCCGGATGAAGCGATGCCGGCATCGGCTTCGACCATCCCAAAGAAATCACCAGCAATGCAAGTGCGACCAGAAATCCGGCGATCGGCCCAGCGATTCCAATATCGAACAGCGCCCTGCGCGAACGAATGGGAGACCGAATTACAATGACCGCCCCCATTGTGCCGATCAACGTGGGCATCGGAATGAAAAAGGGAAGCGTCGCATAAATTCCGTAACGGCGGCAGTAGAGATAATGACCCATTTCATGCGCCAGAAAAAACAGCATCACTGCCGCCGCGAACGGCAACCCTTGCAGCGCATGATGGGGATCCGAAAAGAACCAACTGATAGGAAAGATCGCAGCATCGTCGGATAGAGAAAGTGCGGGTAGATTCCGAGCAAAGTTGTCCTGCATGCGTGCGCCCGTCACCAGCGTCGTGAAGCAGGTCGCCAACAGCAGCAACGCGTGCAGCCAATAGCGATCTCGCGGCGGCCGTCCTAACGGTTTCGGCAACGCACGGTAATACTCGAGTGTGGAAGTAGGAATCGGAGAACCAGGTTCCGCCATTTATGTTCGATCGGTGCCCGCGATCTTGATATCACGGTCGCTGCTTTGATGCTACTACGAGCCGCGAACGCACGGGAGCACGCATCCGTGCCGCAGCCTTCGCAATGGCACTTTCTGTCTGGCACGAATGGGCTATGTTACGCGCATTCCAAAGCCCGTAAGATACCCCGATAGTCAGGACGTCCCATCCGGGCCCCTGTTCTCGCGATACCCGGAGTGAGCCGTCCATCCTGATCGGAAAAATAATCACCAATTTGTCTGTTTGGCAAAAACCATCTCTCCCGAAATTGGTTTGCCCATGAATTTGGCCGCCCCGATTTCCGAAATCGAGGTCCGCTCGTTCCCGGCCATCCACGGCGCCTGGTTCGAGGTGCGTCCTCAACACCTGACGCTTTGGAATGATATTTTGCTCGGTACCGAAACCTCGCTTTATCAATATCCGTTCTGGAACGAGCCCTATCGCCCTCTGTGGATTACGCCCCGCTATCTGGCGTGGGGCTCACAATCCAACCCGCTGGCCTTTGCAACCATCCTGACTCTCGGCTTCGGCCGGGCAAAAATTGGTTTGGTATTCCGTGGCCCCACGCGATTGCAGAACGGAGAATTATTCTCTCGCACAATGATCTCGAGTTTGCTTGATTGGGCGCGCGCCGAAGACTACATCTTCATTCGCTTCACCCACTCCGAGCCAGAAGTGCTTAGCCAACTCGCAACTGCAGGCCATGCCGAGGATATCGACGCCTGTCCCTATCTGCTCGACTACCCGATCACGTCCAATGACTATATCGTCGAGCAGTTCGAAAGCGACGCCGCCACATTAGCGACCTTCGACCGCGAGGTACGCCGCAAACTCCGCCGTGCCACCGAGGCCGGATACGAATTTCTTTCTGACGACTCTCCGCAATCCCTTGCGCGTGCCTGGCCTCTTTACCAGCAGTGCGCCGGACGCAAGCACTTCCGTCTTGAGCGCCCACTTTCGGTTTACATGGAAAGCATGCGTCAAGCTCGTGCCCACGACTGTGCTCGTCTTTACAGCGTGCGCTGGAAGGGCAAACTCGTCGGCAGCACCCTGGTCTTTCGCGACCGCTCCACCGCGCATTGTCAACTCGCAGCCTTCGACGCGGACCATCGAGGCTCAGCCGTTTTCCTCCACTGGCACTCCATGCGCGACATGTATCGCTTGGGCGCCCGCCGCTATAACCTCGGCCCTGGCCCCGGCTCTCTCGCACGCTTCAAGCAGCAATTCTGCGAGTATCCGCAGACCTACCCCGCACCTCTCACCATTGTGCTGAAAGAAAATTTGTTTCGCATGTGGTGCAAAGCCGTAATCCCGGTCGCAAAGCAATTGCGTCCCATCGTCCGCCAACTCGCGTATCTGAGAACCCAAGTCCTCTCGGTACGCAGTCCTTCCTTCGCGCTCCAAAAAAAAGTCGCCCCATCGCTGCGTAGCGGACCCGGCGAAAAAAGAGCTCGGAGCTCGCAGAATGCGCGATGAAGTTGTGAAGGAAGTGCTGCTTCAGGAAGTATGGCTTTTGGGTGTGCTTCAAGCGCTGCGATCAGCACTTCGACTAGTCTCAGGGCTTTAGCCCCGAGGCACCTGCGCTGCTGCTCTAGTCGATCGACTGCAACTCTTTCCCCGGCTTGAACCGTACAGCCCGTCCTGGCGGAATCGACACTTCGGCCCCGGTCCGCGGATTGCGCCCAATCCCCGTCTTACGCGGACGCACGTTGAACACTCCAAATCCCCGCAGTTCAATGCGGCTCCCGCCGGCCAGTGCTTTCTTCATGCTCTCGAAGACGGTTTCCACAGCCAACTCGGCCTTGGTCTTGGTGATGCCCGTCTTGGCCACCACTTCATTGATGATGTCGAGCTTAATCACAAGCGGCTCCCGGATGCAGGCGCAAGATAATGCTTCAAGTGATTGATGCTAAGGGAGATAAGTAAGATTGTCAACGGGAGCATCTATCCCGTAAACTGACATGCACCCAGCCTGCACAGATTGAGCGTGGAATCAGCGTTGTCGTCCTGAGGCGGGCGCATTTTGCTCGACGAGGGATCTGGGCGAGCCGCGCGTTGCGTCGCGTTCTGTGCGGCGGCAAAATCGCGCGCTTGGTTCGCATCCCGATTCAATGACTCAATCACAAAATCACCCAATGACTCAATGTTCTGAAGGAGTTTCATGCTGAAAAGTGACCGCTGGATCCGCAAGATGTCCCAGGAACACGACATGATTAATCCGTTCTCCGAGAAGCAAGTACGCGAGGGCGTGATTTCTTACGGACTCTCCTCCTACGGCTACGACCTGCGCGTCGCCGACGAGTTCAAAATCTTCACCAATGTGAACTCCTCCATCGTCGACCCCAAGCACTTCGACGAGAAGTCGTTCGTCACCGTGCAGACCGACATCTGCATCGTCCCGCCCAACTCGTTCGCCCTGGCGCGCTCGGTCGAATATTTCAAAATTCCCCGCAGCGTGCTGACCATCTGCGTCGGCAAAAGCACCTACGCCCGTTGCGGAATCATCGTCAACGTCACCCCTTTCGAGCCCGAGTGGGAAGGCTTCGTTACGCTCGAAATCTCAAACACCACACCACTTCCGGCCCGCATCTACGCCAACGAAGGCCTCTGTCAGATCATCTTCTTCCAGTCCGACGAAATCTGCGAAATCAGCTACGCCGACCGCAAAGGCAAATACCAATCGCAGAAAGGAATCGTCCTGCCCAAGCTTTAAGAAGATATTTGTTGTCTCTGGATCGTCTTGAAAAGGTACGGCTTCAGGCGTGCCCCTCGATGCCTTGACGTCGAACGCACGCCTTCAGGCCCATCCGACTCCACTTTAAGCCCCGAAGAGGCGCCATGTGAAAGCCCGGCACGGAAGTGCCGGGCGCAAAACGTAAAGGAAATGGAGTCCCGCAGGGACGGCACTTCAACTTACGCGCAAATACGTCGTATACGGCTGATCCTCCAGCATCGTCCACGTCAACATCTTCATCACTTGCCCGCCCGCGGAAACATGCCACAACCCCGGCGCCATTTTCTTTGCCGCCAGCAACTGTTCTCGCGTGAGATCCGGCATCTGATCCCCAAACAGCACCAGCGGCCCCACCATCGCCGCCACGGTGTCCGCATGCTGCGGGTCCACCGCCTCCAGCCGAATCTTCATCGGCAGCTCCACCTCAACCCGATCCCCATCTTTCCACTCGCGCTGCACTCGCGCAAACGTCCCCCCTGACGTAGCGTCGCGCTTCCCATTCACCGATACCGAAGCGCCCTCCGCCCAAGCCGGAATCCGCAAACTCATCGCAAACGATGCCGCCTTCGATGCCTTCACCTCAAACTCGACATGCGGCTCGTTCGGATACTCACTCTTCTGTGTCAACGAAACCTGCGCCCCGTCCTGTGTCCACCGCACCGTAGAAGGAATGTACAGGTTCACATAAACCCCGCGCCCGTCGCGGAAGTAAGTATTGATCCGATAATCCGCCGCCACCTGCGGCATCGTCCCCGAGCAACACGGCCAGCGATGGTCGGAATATACTTTGCGTCCCTTGAAGTTGTAATCCGAGTAATAAAATGTCCGCCCATCTGGTTCCAGCGACTTCGCCCCAAGGATGGTGTTGTACATCATCCGTTCCATGCTATCGCCGTATCGCGGATCTCCCGTTACCCGCAACAGATACCGCGTCAGCTTGAAGTGGGCATACGACCCGCATGGCGTCTCAAACCCGCTGTGCGTCTTCGTAAGGCTGTCGTAAACGTCGGAGCTCCCGGTGGCCCGCAACATTTCATCCGGTCCCCAGCCTCCGGTCGCGAAACTCTGCGCCGCCACCATGTCAAACCCGTTCTTCGCTGCACGTAAGTACTTCTCGTTTCCCAACATCAGATAGGCCTGCATTGCCGACGACAAGCAATTCACATGGCTATACGCATGCCTCCCCGCCAGATCATTCTGCCCCGCCGCCAACCGGTCAAAGAATGTTTCGTTCAAATACTGCACCGCTAGTGCCCGATACTGCTCTCCCGCCCCGCGCTGGTATGCCAGAAAAAGATTTTCCGGCATCGTGTATGACTCATCCCAGGTCCACGACTCATCCTTCCCCGGCCGCCAACTCTGACCATGCTCAATCGCTTTGCCCGGAAGATGCGGCACTGCCGTCTCGGTCGTCTTCTGCAGAATCGACCATGCATCCGGATCGCCCACGAACTTCTGCGAATCCATCAGTCCGCACACCAGCTTGTCGTAGCAGTAAGCGGGGAAGCGGTTGTTCTCGTAAAACTTGCCATCAATGGTTTGAGCGTAAAGCCGGTTCAAACGCAGCACCTTATCCCGCGCTGCCTGCGATCCCGTAATCGCATACATCCTCGCCAGTGCCGACACCCATTGCCCAAAGGTCGCCGAAGGCGCGAACCCCGCATCAAACGTATGGAAATCGTATGCCGGATCGTAGCGGTACCACCCGCCCAAATCTTCACCCGGCGCGGGCTGTCCCGCCATCATTCGAAACGGTTTGAGCAGGGCATCATCGCTCAGGTCCATCAGAACTGCGTGAGTCTGTCGCAGTTGCTCCTCGTGCAGAGCACTATTGATCGCGACGTCTCCATAGCCGAATTCTTCCAGAGGGGATGGAACTGCCGAGGCCGCATCCGAACGAAACGACAAACCGTGTACGTGGGTTGCAGGAAGAATGCTGGCAACCGATGCCAGAGTGGCTGACTGCAAGAATGTTCTGCGGGAGACAACTTTGGCGGGAGACATAACTTCGCTGAACTGGATGCCTCAGTTCTCGCGCGCTCGCTACACGAGAATTGAAGAAGCGTCGAGAGAACCTTACCGCTGGTTCTCCGCTTCCTTAAACATATACTTGATCGCAGGCTTGTAAATCATCAGATTCGCATCGCCGTTTTCCCGGTTCACCTTGATGCAATTCCGGTCATACCATTCGATGACGCCGCGTATTTCTTCTCCATCGCGCAGCACAATCACCATCGGCGTTCGCGACTGCATCTGTTTCTGATAATAGAAATTCTCTGCGTTGGTCTGCTCGGGAGGGGCCGGTTTCTTGCCGCCCCCCATATGACGATCACCGCGATCTCCACGGTCTGCTCGCTCCATTCGTTCTCCACGGTCGTGCCGCTCCGGCCGCTCGCGTCGTTCCTGCGGCATCGAAGCCAGGTTGTGGTTATTGTAATTCTCCAGGCGGGGCAGTGTGGGACGAATCAGTTTGCGGTTGGCGAAGTTCTCCTTTTCGGAGCCTTCTCCGGCGTGTACGGGATCCATAATTTCCTTCATCGTGGCGCTACCTCAGGTACACGCATTCGCGTAAAACCACCGTATCTGGGACCCTATGAATGTGAACGAAGGCGTGAAATTTACCTTACCGTAACACAGGAAACCGCCTCTGACAATCCTTCCTTCGTGCCATACTCCTGGTGTGCCAAAACTTGCACACCATGAAGAATATCGATTTGCCCCCGCTAATTCGTGTTCGACATGTCGGCGCCGCGGCGCTCGCTGCCGCTCCACGTTACCAGCGCCACCAGGCCCGTCGTCAGTAACACGGTCAATGCCAATACCGGCGCAAAAAGGCCGCCAAATCGGCCCTCCGCCAGCTTCGCCTGGATTATCGAATTCCCCGCCGCGAAAAAATTCCCGACCTGGTATGCAAACCCAGGCAGGGTCCCCCGCACCCCCGGTGGTGATAGTTCATTTAAATGCGCCGGAATCACTCCCCACGCCCCTTGCACCATGAATTGCATCAGAAATCCCCCCACCGCCAGCATGGGTAAGGTGCGCGAATAGACCCACAACGGTATCAACGGAAGCGAAAGCAGCGCCGCAATCACGATCGCCTTCCGTCGTCCGATTTTTTCCGACCACGTTCCAAAAAAAATCCCTCCCAATAGCGCTCCTACATTGGCAATGATGGAAATCAATCCCACAATCTGCGGCGAGAGTTGATGATCCTTTTGCAGAAACGTTGGATACAAATCCTGTGCGCCATGGCTGTAGGAATTGAACGCGAACATCAGTGCCACCATGAAGAAGAAGATGCCAGCATGCGCTCGGATGTCTTTGCCCAGCCTGCTCTCGGCCGATCGCGACACGCGTCCCTGGATCCATGCCGGAGACTCATCGACCTTGCTGCGAATGTAGATCACCAGAAACGCCGGCAGTGCCCCCACCACGAACAATCCCCGCCATCCGATAAAAGGAAAAAGCGTGCTGTACACTAGCGCCGCCATCAGATAACCCACGACATATCCTTCCTGCAATACGCCTGAGAAAAATCCGCGCCCCTCCGCCGGCAGTGTCTCAAACGCCAAGGCCGCGCCCACACCCCATTCGCCGCCCATCGCGATTCCAAAGAACACCCGCAAGATCAAGAACGCTTTCAGTGACGGAGCAAACGCCGACGCCAGCTCGAACACCGAATACGCAATAATGTCCACCATCAACGCAGGCCGCCGCCCGAACCGGTCCGCCATGAGCCCAAAAAGTACCGCCCCAATCGGACGCATCGCCAGCGTCAGAAAAATTGCCTCGCTGATCACCGAAACCTTCGCCTGAAACTGCGTTGCCAGCGCGCTGACGCAAAAAATCAAAATAAAAAAATCAAACGCATCCAGCGACCACCCCAAAAAACAGGCAATAAACGTATTCCTCTGCACCGGCGTAAGCCGCCTAAAATGTCCAATAAATTCCATGAAGTAAGTCTGAGCCCTCCCCCCGTGGCCTCTGTGTTCCCTGTGGTGAAGGTTTTCTCCCCTCCGAAAAGTCCAGCGATGCTAGCATATGTGTTTCAATCTCCACTCAGAAATCAGCAATTCCCCATGCCCGACCTCGATCTCCCGCAACGCCAGGCCACCGACGCTCTCATGCTCACCGGATTCTGGTATCGCGCCCTACCTGCCGATCGGGTTCACCGCAACCAGCTCTACAAAGCGACCCTCCTCGAGATCCCGTTGGTTATCGGCCGCGACCGTCTCGGACAACCCTTCGCCCTGCGCGATGCCTGTCCCCATCGCGGCATGCCCCTTCACTGCGGAAAATTTGACGGAGAAAATCTCGAGTGCGGATATCACGGATGGCAGTTCGACGTGCACGACGGCCAGTGTCAGCTGATCCCGTCGCTCACCGCCGATCAGAATCTCAAAGTCGATCGCATCTACGCCGGCAGCTACGGTTGCGAAGAGCAGGACGATTTCATCTGGGTCTTCATCCCCGACCCATCCCCGACCGGCGCCGGATTCGTCCCGCGCACTGAACCGCCCGACCCCGCCCCGCAGATCGAAAAATTTACCGGCAAATACAAACTCGCATACCTGCAAGCGGAAATGCCCGTTAGCATTGACCACGGCATCATCGGCCTCATGGATCCCGCCCACGGCCCCTTCGTCCACCAGGCATGGTGGTGGCGCACCCAGCACAGCATTCACGAAAAGCAGAAAAACTTCGAACCCATTCCTTACGGCTTCCGCATGAGTGCGCACACTCCCAGTTCCAACTCCGCTCCCTACAAATTACTGCGCCTCTACGCCGACGCCGATTCCATCACCACCACCATCGATTTCGTTCTCCCCAACATCCGCACCGAAACCATTCGCGCCGGAAAATACTGGTTCTCCAGCCTCACCACGGTCACGCCCATCACACGCAGTCACTGCCGTATCGACGTAGTCGCCGCCTGGAATTTATTTCGCTGGGTCCCGTTCGTTCCCGACCTGCTGAAATTTGTCTTCGCAAAATTCGTCGAACAAGACCGCCGTACCATGGAACTTCAAGCCGAAGGCCTGAAGCATAACCCCCACCTCATGCTGATCGACGACGCCGACCGCCCCGCGAAATGGTATTTCCAACTAAAAGCCGCGCATCTGGAATCCAAACGCACGGGAACGGAAATGAAGCACCCCGTACCGGGTCCAGTCACGTTGAAATGGCGAAGCTAGAAAGAAAAGCTAGAAAAGAGAAGTTCAAAAATCGCAGTCTGTCATTCTGAGCGAAGCGAAGAACCCCTTGCAGGCCGCACCCACCAGCGGCCTCAAAAGGAGTTCCCCCCCAAGCCGCGCCCTGCTTCTCCCAGGTCCGAAATCGGAAACCCTAAACCCTACTCCCCCACCAACCAATCCATCGCCTCTTCCCGCGTCTTAAACGTCGGAAAATCCCGCTGCGAGAACGTCTTGAAGTTCTCGTAGTATACGTGCGGCACACTCTCGGTTCCCACCCAAGCCGACCGCTTCACATAAGGACGATCCAGCGTCAGCACTTCCTTCATGTGCATCGCAACGTTCTTATCGAAATGTGCCCCGGTGAAATCGGCAAGCGTAAGTACCGACCCCGGAGCATGCCGCGAGATATCGGCGCGCACCAGGTCCAGCAGAACCATCATCTCCTTGCTGTTGCAGCCGCTGAAATCAATCACATAGATCATCTGACCCTTGTGCTTCACAAACTGCAGTCGCTCGTCGACCGGTTCAGGGTTTGTCATCCCAGGATCTCCTCCACCACGCCATAAGCCCCGTCCAGCGCCGAATCCAGCGCCGACGCATCTTTTCCTCCAGCCTCCGCCAAGTCCGGACGTCCACCGCCCTTACCGCCAACCTTCTGCGCCACAGGCCCGATCACCTTGCCCGCCTGCACCCGCGAAGTCAAATCTTTCGTCACTCCCACAATCAACGCGACGTTCCCGTTCGATGCCGACCCCAAAATCACCACACCCGACCCAATCTTGTCGCGCAACTGATCTACCAGCGTCCGCAACTGCCCTCGCTCCAGGTTATCCACGCGGTGCGCCAGGACTTTTACGCCCTTCACTTCCTTAATTTTCTCCCCAACATTTGCTGTCGAAGACGACGCCGACTTCATCCGCACCTGATCAAGTTCGCGCGTAAGCCGCTTGATCTCCGCATCTTTCTTCTCCAGTTCCGCTCTCAGCGCGTCCGCCGGAGAAAAAGAAGTTTCATTGTCGGCAGTCGAATCAGACGTGGGTGGCCCATCACCCTTCGCGGTTTTCGAAGGGTGGGAAGCAACGAAACTCGACACCACGTTCTCCAACTGATGATCCATGCGGAAGTGCCGCAGCGATCCTTCGCCCGTGATCGCCTCCACGCGACGTACCCCCGACGACACGCTGCCTTCCTTCAAAATCTTGATCAGCCCAATCTCTCCCGTAGCCCCAGTGTGCGTCCCGCCGCAAAGCTCGGTGGAGAAATCGCCAATGCGAACCACGCGCACCTTGTCCCCATACTTCTCCCCGAACAAAGCCATCGCGTGATACTCGTTCACCGCCACATCGATCGGAACATCAACAATCGTCGCTACCTTCTGGTTGCGCAGCAATTCCTTGTTAATGATGTCTTCAATATCCTGCAACTCCTCGTCTTCCACAGCCGCAAAATGCGAAAAATCAAACCGCAAATGCCCCGGTGCCACTAGCGAGCCCGCCTGCTTCACATGCTTTCCCAACACCTCGCGCAGCCCAGCATGCAACAAATGCGTGGCCGTGTGATTCCGCATCGTTGCCTGCCGAACGTCAGTATTGACGACAGCATCCACCCGATCCCCAACCCTGAGGGTGGACTTCATGACAACCTGATGTGCACGCACTCCCTGAATCGGGTAATAGCACCCGGTCACATCGGCGACGACAGTATTGTGATCGTCCGAGTAAAGCCATCCCCGATCCCCCACCTGCCCGCCCGCCTCGGCATAAAACGGCGTATGGTCCAGAATGACCTCACCCGACTCACCCGCCTTGAGCTCGCGTACTCCTTGCCCGTTGTGAATGATCGCCAGAACTTCGCATCCATCCGACCGCGTCTGCCGGTATCCCTCAAACTCCGACTTCGGCAACTGCTGATACGCCGGATTCGCCGTCTGCTTCGCCGCACCCTTCCACGATGCCCGAGCCCGAGACTTCTGCTCTTCCATTGCGTGATCAAAGCCAGGCTGATCAAATCCCATCCACGCATCTCTCGCCGCATCGAGCATGAAGTCGAGGGGAAGTCCATAGGTGTCGTACAGCTTGAATGCTTTCTCGCCATTCACCTCGACCCTCTTAACGGGCATCTCACGCAATCTAGGTTCGATCTGTGCGGCTAACTGTGGTCCGATCTTCTGACGGACAAACGCGATCAAGGGATCAGGTTTGCCGGTCGCGAAATCTCGCCACATCTGATCCGTAATGCCGGGTACTGCCTTTGTAACCTCATCTACATAAGAGAACGATTTGTCGTAGTCCTTTTGTGCCTCGAGGATCAACTGCTGAAACGCCGCTTTGCCTGATGTGAGTTTCGACTCATCCAGCAGTCCATCGAGTTTGTCTAAGCCAAGTTCCAATGTGTGCAAAAAACGTCGTTCCTCAGCTTCTACAACACCCGCAACGTGTGATGCCGTCTCGTTGAGTTCGGGGTAGGCATCTACCATAACGTCTCGAACTGCAAATACCATATGCCCAAGAAACGGGGCTTTTTGTCCCAGAATGCGCCCATGTCTGATCGCCCGCCGAATAATCTTCCGCAGTACGTACCCGCGCCCGTCATTCGCTGGCGTCACACCATCTGAAATCAGAAACGTCGCCGCCCGCGAGTGATCAGCTATCACCCGCAGGGAAGCCGCCGACTTCGTATGCGCTTCCTTGCTCAGTTCTTTCGTTAGCGAAGTCCCGGTCAACTCTGCCGCGCGCTTGATCAACGGAGTAAACAAATCTGTGTCGTAATTTGAAACGACACCCTGCAGCGCCGCCGCAGTTCGCTCCAACCCCATTCCGGTGTCGATCGATGGCTTGGGCAGCGGATTCAGTTTCCCGCTCGCATCGCGGTCAAACTGCATAAACACCAGGTTCCAGATCTCGACGTATCGTCCGCAGTCACACGGGAACGCACAGTCCGCATGCCCTTGATCGGACGACGCCACGCCCATGTCGTAGTAGATTTCGCTGCAAGGTCCGCAAGGCCCGGTATCGCCCATCTGCCAGAAGTTGTCCTTCAACCCCATCTCAAAGATGCGATCCTTTGGCACGCCCTGTGCCGCCCACAGGTCATAAGCCTCGGCATCCCGCTGCAGCCCGCCCTCACCGTTGAAGACCGTCACGTACAACTTATCCTTCGCAATCCCAAACCACTCCGGCGAAGTAATCAACTCCCACGCGTAGGCAATCGCATCCTTCTTGAAGTAATCGCCAAACGAAAAATTCCCCAGCATCTCGAAAAACGTGTGATGCCGGTTCGTGAACCCTACATTCTCCAGATCGTTATGCTTCCCGCCTGCCCGCACGCACTTCTGCGACGTCGTCGCCCGCGAGTAATCCCGCTTCTCCAGCCCCAGAAAAACATCCTTGAACTGGTTCATCCCCGCGTTGGTAAACAGCAACGTAGGATCATTAGCCGGGACAAGCGACGACGAATGCACCTCTTTGTGTCCCTTGTGCACAAAGAAGTCCAGAAATTTGCGGCGGATTTCGGAACCAGTCAGCATGGAAAAGCCATTCTAAATGAACCAGGCCCGTTGCCGTTGCCCGGCAGGTCTTCGGTCTGCGGAGTACGCGTCCAACACACATCAGCAAATAGCCAAGGGCACAGACAGACAAAGAAGAAGAGGATCTTCCTCGTGTGCTCTGTGCCCTCTGTGGTAAATAGTTTTTCTTGACTTACTTAATCGCGTCGACAGCCTTCTCGGTGCCTTTCTTGACGTCGTGGCCCGCGTCCTTGGCGCCCTTTTCCGTGTCCTTTGCCGCGGTCTTGGTGGTCTTTCCCGTCTTATCGGCGGCCTTCTCGGTCCCCTTCGCAGTGTCCTTGGCTGCGCTCTTGGTCGCGTCGCCAGTCTTGTCTGCTGCCTTTTCCGTGCCCTTCGCGGTATCCTTCGCCGCTGTCTTGGTGGCGTGCCCAGTCTTTTTCGCCGCCTTGTCGGTAGCCTTGGCCGTATCGTCCGCAGCCTTCTTTGTATCGGTCGCAACGTCCTGCGCCAGCGCGATTGACGCCACGCCAAGCACCGACGCAACCAGCAAAGTCTTCAGAAGTCTTTTCATAATGTCCTCCTCGATTTTCGAACCCCAGAAGTCTGCATGCGAGTATGCGACATCGCAACCCACAACGCAAGAGACTAAGCCCGCGCCTTCCTCAAGCTGTCTCGTTCTCCAGCGTACTCAGAGTCTCGTCATCCACATCCCACTTCTTCAGGATCGTAAAGATCGTCTTCATCCCGAATCCCGCCCGCGCCAGCTGCCGAAAGACCCGCGCCGTCTCTTTCTGATCCTTCGGCTTCTCCAGTCGCTTCTTCCGCAGAAACTCGCGAGCCTGCTTCTCGTCACTCACGCCCTCGTAAGCGGTATCCACGGCCTTCTCGATCACCGACCCATGCACGCCACGCGTCTTCAACTCCGTAACCACTCGCATCCGGCCCAGTTTCTGATTGTCGCGCCGCAGCGAAGAATAATAGGCGGCATACTGCGAGTCGTTCAGATATCCCTGATCCTTCAGCCTCCGGATCACCAGCTCCACCAGCGTCTGCCCATATTCTGATTCCGGTTCTTCCACGCGCGCCCTCATCAGCCGCTTCAATTCCGCGACCGTCCGCATACGCCGCCCCAGCGCCCCCACGGCATACTCGTAAAGCTCATCCTCCGAATACTGTCTTCTCTTTGGACGCGAGAACGCCATACCCCCACGATATTCGCAATTGCGAGAAACCACAAAGCAAATGAGCGTGAACTGAAACTCGCAGAAGTCTTCCTCCCTGCTCCCCAGTGTCCTCTGTGGTCGAAAGGTTTTTCGTACCCAACAAAAAAGGGCGCGCCCAGGCGCGCCCATCCAGGGAGGCAACACAATGAACAAAGCAAAACTCAGAGCCTACCGGTTGCCAAATCCCGCCGACTGCATCGACTGCCGCGAAATGTCCGCCGTCGACGCAATACCCGCCATCCGCAGCTTGAAGTCGTCGGCATTCGACGCGTTCTCCAGCGCGGTCTCGTAATTTACCAGCCCCGCCTGGAACAGATCCCACAACGACTGATCAAACGTCTGCATGCCGTACTGCGAAGTACCTGCCGCAATCGCGTCGCGAATCGACCGCGTCTTTTCCGGCACCAGCACGCACTCGCGAATGTAAGCGGTATTAATCATCACCTCGACTGCCGGTACTCGCCCTTCCGCATCGCAACGCCGCACCAGTCGCTGGCTCACGATCGCCCGCAGCACCGCCGCCAACTGCATACGAATTTGCTTCTGTTCAGGCGGCGGGAAAATCGAGATCACACGGTTAATCGTCTCCACCGCGTCCAGCGTGTGCAGCGTCGAGAACACCATGTGCCCCGTCTCGGCCGCGTGCAGCGCCGTCGAAATCGTCTCCAGGTCTCGCATTTCGCCCACCAGGATCACGTCCGGATCCTGACGCAGAGAAGCTCGCAGCGCCGCGCCGAATGTTGGCGTATCCACTCCAACCTCGCGCTGGTTCACGTATCCCTTCTTATCGCGGTGCAGAAATTCGATCGGATCCTCAATCGTGACGATATGTTCCGCCCGCGACGAGTTCACCCGATCCACCATCGCAGCCAGCGTCGTCGACTTACCGGAACCCGTAACGCCCGTCACCAGGATCAGCCCTCGCGGCATGTCGCAAATCTGCTCCACCACCTTGGGCAGAAACAGTTCGTCGAGCGCGCGAATCTTGGTCGGAATAACACGAAGCACCAGTCCCACGTTGCCGCGCTGCTGGAAGATGTTCACACGGAACCGTCCCAGTCCGGCCACGCCGTACGCCATATCGATTTCGGTGGTCTCTTTGAACTTCTGCTTTTGCCGCGCCGACATCATGCTGAACGCCATGTTCAACATATCTTCGGCGCTGATGCGCGGCTGTTCGGTCAACGGCACCAGTTCGCCGTCAATGCGCAGATGAGGATAATTTCCCACCTTCAAATGCAAGTCGCTGGCTCGCCGTTCCGTCGCTATCCGAAGCAGGTCATCAATATTCATGCGGACTTTTCCCCTGGGTACATCTCGCTATCATGATCCTCCGAATCGTCACCTTGCCCAAGATGACCTAGGTAATGGCCTCGATGCTGCACAAGGACAGCCCCTAAAGTTTCCGCCACCATCGGCCAAAACATCCGCGACCTCGGAATCGTCCGCCGCTGCGGCCGCATCTACCACTGGAACCCGCGAACCGCATGCACCCCACCGCCCTTATCTTCGACATGGACGGCGTCCTCATCGACTCCGAACCCGCCCACAAACTCGCTAAAGAGCGCGCCTTCGCCCGCTTCGGAATCACCCTGTCCGAAGCCGTCTACGATCTATACAAAGGTCGCCCCGACGAAACGATGATGAGCGAAGTCGTCCCCACTCTCCCCAACCTCAGCGTCAATGTGCAGGAGATGCTTCGCCTGAAGCACTTGGAATTCGAGACCGTGAAACATCTGGCCCAACCCATCCAAGGCGCGAAAGAGTTTGTAACCTGGGCAAGAACGAAGTTCCGGCTCGCTCTCGCCACCTCAGCGACGCCCCGCAACCGGCAAGTCGCACTCGCCTTCCTCGGACTCAGCGACAGCTTCGACTTCGTTGTCGATACATCCGGCTTCACCCACCCGAAGCCCAATCCGGAAATCTTCCACACCGCACTCCGCGGACTCAACGCGCGCTCCGCCGAGTGCCTCGTCGTCGAAGATTCTCTCGCTGGAGTCACCGCCGGAAAGGCCGCCGGATGCTGCGTTGCTGCCCTCACCACCTCGTTTGCGGAGCAACCGCTTCGCGAAAGCGGCGCAGACTACATCGTCCACAACTTCGGCCAGCTGCGACAGATGCTCGAAGACTAAGAGCAGCTCTGCTCAATCCGTCCGCAGGGCCTGCATGGGTTCGATCGACGCCGCCCGCCGTGCCGGGATTATTCCAGCTACGCCAGCAGCGACGCTCAGTGTCAGGATTGCGCCCGCAAGCACGGTAGCGCTCACGCTGGTTACTTCATAGAGTTGTGACTTCACAAAATGCACGCAGAGTAGTGCGGCCGGAAGTCCAATCGCCAGCCCCACCGCAGTCTGGAAGAACGTCCCTTGGATTACCATGCTCACCACGCGCCGTCGCTCGGCTCCCAGCGCCATGCGAATACCAATCTCTTGCGTACGCCGCGCCACACCATACGCCGTCACGCCGTACAGTCCCACGGCGGCTAATAGTAGCGCCAATAAGCCAAACAACATAGTCAGCCGCGAGAGCAGACGATCGTCGTTGAAGCGATCTGCGATCTGTGCATCAAACGTCTGAAACTTCACTACCGCCAGATTCGGATTGATGCTCGCCAGCGTTTTGCGAGCCTGTGATTCCATATCCTCCATCGGGCGCTCGGTCTCAAGCACGATCGCGCCTGCGTAGAGCCCGTCGTCTTTCTCGATGGGTACATTCTTGTCACTCACCGGCCGCTGCATCAGCGGAATGAAGGCCATCGCATGCTTCGTCCAGCGTGCGTCGGTGTAGGCCGTATCCTCGACGACACCAACGATCTCGAAATCTCCCGCGGACTCCGTTCCTGCCGGGCCAAATCGACGGCCGATCGGATTCTCACCTGCTTTGAACAACTGGCTCACAAATGATTGGTTCACCATTGCAACGGTTGGCGCGGTCGAAGTGTCTTGCATCGTGATGCCCCGGCCCATCACCACATGCGTTCCTACCGAATCGAAGTAATCAGCATTGGCCCTGATCATCGAGCTCTGTACATTCAGGTCAGGTTGCCCCAGCACCTGGACACTCCAGCCATTGTTGTTGTCTTCCATCGGCGTGTAGGAGGCTATGCCGGTTTTTATCACGCCGGGCAGCGCGTGGAACCGCTCCTCCATGGTGCGGTAGAGCGCTTCCAACTGGATCTGGGAATATCCCGCGGCCTGCGGATTGATGTGCACGATGTAGCGATTCTTCGCCTCGAGCTTCATATCGATGTTCTCGAGTTTGTGCAGGCTTTGCGCGAATAGTCCCGCGCCCACCAGTAGCACCAACGACAGCGCCGCCTGAAACACCACCAGTCCGCGCTGCAGCAGTGATGTTCCGGTGGCGGTAGTGCGTGCTCCGCGCAGAGCGTCCGCCGGCTCGACTCGTGCGGCGATCCATGCCGGCGCCACGCCAAACAGAATGCTCGTCAAAATCGCCAGGCCCAGCGCGAACCCAATCACCGTAAGCGAAGGCTCGGCGTGGATCGGAAGGTTCTGCGCCCCGGAGAAGGCCAGCGTGAGCAGTACCCGCGTGCCCGCATACGCCACGGCGAGCCCAGCGATTCCGCCCAGGCCCGCGAGCAGCAAGCTTTCGGTCAGCAGTTGCCGGATCAACCTCCCGCGCATTGCCCCCAATGCCGCGCGCACCGACATTTCTGTCTTCCGCGCCATCCCACGCACAAGAACTAGATTGGCGACATTGGCGCATGCAATCAACAGCACGAGACCGCTGATCCACATCAACAGGTACAGCGGAGTCGCATTGTCCTGCAGATGCAGAATGCCCGCCCCGCCGGGTGTCAGCACGATATGTGCCTTGGCCAACAGCAGCTTTCCATGCTCGGATGAAAATTCCTTGCTTGGTGCATACGCCTGGCGGAGCAATGCGCTTACCTTCTCCTGGAGTGGGGCCAGCGCAATGCCTGGTTTGACGCGTCCAATCATGTAGAGCCAATGCACGTCCGGATCGTGGACGTACGGAACATTTGCCAGCACCGGCATGGCCTCAATCGGCAGATAAAAATCCGGCGGCGTGCTGGCCAGCCGGTCCCCGAAAAAGCCTTGCGGTGCGATTCCGGCAATGGTCACCGCCTTCGTATTCACCCAGAACGTGCTGCCCACGACGGAAGCATCTTCCGCATAGTCGTGCTTCCAGGTTTCGTAGCTCATCACTGCGACAGTCGGCGCGCCTGTGACGTTATCGGCGTCGTAGAAAAGGCGCCCCATCCGCGGTCGCAGCCCGAACGTGCGAAAGTAGTTGCCGGAGACGAACTCGCCCATCACCGAGCGGGCGTTTTCCCCGTTCCCGTCGCGACGCACAACCACGGGGCGAAAGGTGAAGCCCGCCTGGAGCGCAGCCAGTTCTTCGAACTCCGGCGCATTCTTGCGGATGTATTCATAAGTATCGGTGGAGAAGAGGGTATAGTTGCCGTCGTCGTGCGCCCCTGAGTTTACGCAGCAGTCATCATCGTCGCCCAGCCGTACCAGCGTCTTCGGATCGGTCACCGGCAGCTTCGCCAGCAAAATCGCATTCACGAGGGTAAAAATCGCTGAGTTCGCGCCAATGCCCAGCGCCAGCGTAAGCACGGCGGTCGCGGTGAATCCGGGAGTCTTTCGCAACTGCCGAAATGCGTAGCGAACATCCTGAATCAGATTGGCCAGCATGCTTACTCCCTATATTTGGTTGACGGCACTTACTCGGTAGGCGCGGAACAATTGATGTCCGCTGTTAGCCGCAAAGCGGCGTTAGAATGCAGCCCACGGCGTAAGCAGTGGGAAAAGTGGGACACCGAACAGCCCCAGCGCAGCGAAAGATTGCTTCTCCCCCACGCTTGAAGCCTCCCGTCATCGCTTCGACCCCTCGCGGTCCGGACAGAGCAAACTATTCACTCCGCCCGCAACGCCTGCATCGGATCAACCGTCGCCGCCCGCCGCGCCGGCAAATACGCAGCCGCCAGGGCCAACAGCAGTACGCAGATCGCAGCCAGCGCTAACACCATCGGATCAACCGAACTCACGCCAAACAAAAACGACTGCAGCAATCGCGATGCCGCTGCGGCGCCCACCAATCCAATGACGCAGCCCGCAATTGCGAGCTTGGCGGCCGAGCCGAATATCAATCCCAAAATTCCCGACCGTGGTGATCCCAAAGCGAGTCGAATTGCCATCTCCTGCACCCGCAGCGCCGCCGAAAACGCCATCACACTGTAGATGCCCAGCGCCGCCAGCAACACTGCCGCCAATGCGAATGCCGAAATCAGAATGGTGTTGAACCGCCGCGGAGCCTCGGTCTTTGAGACCGCGTGCTCCATGCTCTGGACCTGGGCAAGCGGCAGCTGGGGATCAATGGAGCGGACTGTGGCGCGAAGAACATTTGCGATCTGCTCGGGATCCGTCGCCGTGCGTATCGCAATGTAGCCACCGTCGCCATTTAGATCCGTGGGAGAGGCAAACGGTCCTACGGCCTTCTCATACTGTCCGACCAGCAGGTAGTACTGTTCTTTGCTCGGCACGTCGGGCGATGCTTCCTTCACATCGGCAACTTCACCCACAACCGTCAACCACGGTATCTTCGGTTCTTGCAACCCCATGCGCAGACGCTTGCCGACCGGGTCTGAACCCGGCCAGCAGCGCTTGGCGAGCTTGCGGTTCACGACCGCGACCAGTTGCGTGTTCGCTGTGTCCGCTGAACTGAAATAACGCCCGGACAGCAGCGGAACACCGATCGACTGCAGATAGTCGCCCTCTACAATCACCTTCGTGGCGAGATTCATGGCGGCGCCCTGGGGTGCGACATAGCCTTCCGCTTCGAATACGGTATTGCTATCGCCTCCGGAAGCCGGAAGAAACGAGGTCAGGCCCACAAACTTCACGCCTGGAAGCTGCCGAAGACGGCGCATCAATTCGTGATTGAACTCATCCACCGCCGCTTGCGTTGCATACTGCTTCTGCGGTAGCGAGTAGGAAGCCGTGAGGACATGGTCCGGGCGGAAGCCGAGATCGACGGCACGCATCTTCTCGAAGCTCCGCAGCAACAAACCAGAAGCGACAAGCAGCGCCAGCGCGATGGCAATTTCGCCGACCACCAGCGCAGAGCGCAACCGCGCGTGCCCGCCGCTCGCCGTACCCGTACGTCCACCTTCCTTGAGGGTCTCGTTCACACTCGTTCGCAGGGCGGCAAACGCCGGAGCCAGACCACAAACCATCCCGGTGATCACGGCCAGCGTGATGGCGAACCCTACAACGGGCCAGTCCAGGCCAATCTCGTTAACTCGGGGCAGGGTCTCGGGCAACCAGCTCACGCCCACCCGTAAAGTCATCGCGGCCAGCTCCAATCCGAGCAGACCTCCCGTGGTGCTCAAAATCAGGCTCTCCAGAATAGCCTCCCGCAGCAGCACCGAGGGCCGCGCTCCCAGCGCAAGGCGCATGGCGATTTCGCGGCGGCGTCGGATCGCCCGCACCAGCAGCAGCCCGGCCAGATTGGCGCAAACGATCAACAGCACAACCACGATCGCCATAAACAAAGTGCGCACCAATGGACGCGCTTGTTCTACTGTCTCCTCATGGAGCGAGCGCACCACTGGGCGTATGTGTACATTCGCAATAGCGGGGGGATAGTTGCGCATGGTCTCCTGGGCCACCTGCTGCGCATCACTCTCCGCCTGCGCCGGTGTGACTCCAGCCTTGAGCCTTCCCACCATGTTGAAGTTCCACGAGTCTGCGCCGGTCGTTATTTCGTCTCGGTCAAAGCTCATTGGAATCCACAGCTGGCTGCTGTTCAGGTGTCCCGGCACGAGTGGAAACTCGAAACCGCGCGGCATCACGCCGATGATTTCGTAGGGCTTGCGATCCAGCAGAATCTTGCTTCCCAGAACTTGTGGGTCGCCGTGCAGGCGGCTCTGCCAGAGAGAGTAGCTCAGAAGGGCAACCTGCACTTTGTTGTCATCTTCCTGCTGCGTGAAGAAGCGGCCTATGAGGGGTGCAACTTGCAGCGTGGGAAGTACTCCGCCAGAGAGCCGGGACGCAGTCACCTGTGCCGGATCGCCAATGCCAGATAGTTCGTAGACGGTCTGTGTATACCCGCCCATGCTCTCAAAGCTATGCGTATCGCGCGTGTAGGCCTGAACGTCCGGCGCAGTCACGCCGGCCTCGCCGTTCCCTCCCACATCCACGCCTTCAAGAATGTCTGAGAGCTGCACCAGTCTCTCGGATTGCGGGAACGGCAGCGGGCGCAGCAGCACGCCTTCGACGATGGAAAAGATGGCCGTGGTGGCGCCGATGCCGAATGCAAGCATCAACACGGTTGTCGCCGTAAAGCCAGGCGACTTCAACAAATGGCGGACCGTAATCCTCAAGTTACGCAATGGCATCATCACGTCCTCGATCTGGAACGCTTCATTTGATCCTCAATCCGACCGCGGCACCTGCATCGGATCGATCCTCGCCGTCCGCCGCTGTGCGCATCCACCGTTGTGCGTGTCCACCGCCGTGGAAGAGCGGCCCTTCCAGGGCCGCGTCTCAGGCCCGAACATTTAAACCGGGCTTCAGCCCCGTGGTTCCCGGGCCCAGCAACCTCAATCCGTTCGCAGCGCTTTCATCGGATCAATTCTCGCCGCCCGCCGCGCCGGCAAGTACGACGCAAACAGCGCCGTGACAAACAGGATCACGCCCACCGCAACAATGACCGACGCATCCATCGCGCCCACGCCGTACAGCGTCGAACGCATCGTTCGCCCGACCAGCACAGCACCTCCAAACCCAACCGCCAGCCCCACCGCCGCCAGCAGCGATGCTTGTTTCAGAATCAGCCAGATCACATTCCCCCGGCTCGCGCCCAGCGCCAACCGCAGCCCGATCTCATTTGTTCGCTGCGCCACCGCAAACGCCATCAATCCGTAAATGCCCAGTGCCGCCAGCAGCAACGCCACCACCGCGAAGCTGGCAAACAAAACCATGGTGTACCGGTCTTCGCCCAGCGATTCGGTTTTCACTTGATCAAGAGTGCGCAGCCGACCCAGCGCAATCTCCGGATCGACAGAGTGCACCGCCGCCGCAATTGACTTTGACATCGCAGCAGGATCTTCCGCAGTCCGTACTCCAATGTTCACGCTCGGAGACAACGACTGCGCGAATGGTACATCGACCTCTGGAAACGGCTCCCGGAAATCTCCAGCCCTCACGTTGTGAAACACTCCCACAATCTGCCACTGGATCTCGGGGCCTAATTTCGGCAGGCCGGGAATAATCTCCTCGATCAACACTCGCTGTTGCAGCGGATCGAGCCCCTTAAGGTACCGGCTCACAAACTCCTCGTTTACCAACGCGACATGCACGCTCGACGCTGAGTCCTGGTCCGTAAACGTACGCCCTTTCACCACCTCGATGCCAAAGGTCTTGAAGTAGTCGGGCGAGACCGACTGGAATCCTGTTCCTGGTCGCTGCGACGGATCCGCGAACGTTTGCCCACCAACCAAACGAAACGGCATGCCGTCGCTCGTCCCGCGCAGAGGCATTCCCGTCACTGTGGCGGCAGCCGACACACCCGGCACAGCGCGCAGCGCGCTCAACATCTGCTGGTTGTAGGTATTCATCTGCTCCGGACTCGAGAACTTCCCATGAGGTTGCTCCAGCCCAAAGACCAGCACATGGTCAGTGCGCACGCCAAGATCCACCCGCGTCAAGTTCCAGAAGCTGTGAATCGCAAGTCCCGCACCGGCCAGCAGCGACAGCGCCAACGCGAACTCGCCCATGATGAGTCCTCGCCGCAGTTTGTGGCTGCCCGTGCTCGTGCCCGACCGTCCGCCATCCTTCAGCGATTCCCCAGGGTCCACGCGCGATGCGTACCACGCTGGCGCACAACCAAACAGAATTCCGGCGAGCGTCGTGGATGCCAGCGCCGCTACAAGAACATGAATGTCCAACCGGAAATCTGCCTCCGAGGGCAAGATCCCCGGCGGCACCATCGCGACAATGGCTCGCAGCAAGCCCGCTCCCAGCGCGATCCCCAGTCCGCCCCCCAGTAGCGCCAGCAAAACGCTTTCGGTCAGAAACTGCATGAAGATCTGTTGGCGGCTGGCTCCCACCGAACTTCGTATCGCAACTTCTCGTTGCCTCGCCGCTCCCTTGGCCAGCAACAGATTCGCAATGTTCACGCATGCGATCACCAGCACAAATCCCACGGCGCCCAGAAGCAGCCACAAATTATGAATCCGCTCCGGCGGAAGGAAATCATTCTTCAGGTGCTCAACCGACGCTCCCCATCCCTTGTTTGAATTGGGATACGCGGCCGCAACATGACTCGTCACCGCATCCATGTCCGCTTGCGCCTGTTGGAGGGTGACGCCGTTCTTCAAGCGCCCCATCGCAATCAGCCAGTGATAGTCGTGATTGATCTGTTCCGGCCGGAACGCCAGTGGAGCCGCCAGTTGAAAATCAAAGCGATCCGCGATTCCCGGCGCTAACACACCCACGACGGTGTAGGGCTCGCCATTGATGCGCATCGGTTGCCCGACCACATTGCGGTCCGCGCCCAGCCGGTTCCACAACTTGTAAGTGAGAATGACCGCGTGATCTTTGCCCGGAATCCCTTCCTCTGGCAAAAAGTCGCGCCCCATCAAAAACGGAATTCCCTGCATGCTGAACCATCCGGGTGTCGGGCGCATCCCCTCGATCTGCTCGGGCTGAGCACTCGTCGACAGATTGAAACTGCCCCCGGTCCACGCTGCAATTTGCTGGAACGACGTGCTCTGCGCCTTCCAGTCGAGAAAGTCTCCGGCCGAGATTCCATTGTTGTGCCCGTTCACCTTCGACCAGACCATCACTAATTGATCGGGATTGGGATACGGTAGCGGCGCAAGCAACACCGCATAGACGACTGTGTAGATGGCTGTCGTCGCGCCAATGCCCAGCATGAGCGTCGCGATGACGGCTGCGGTCAATCCAGGGCTCTTGCGCAACCCGCGCAAGCCATAGCGAAGATTCCTCAGGACAGATCCCATGCCTCACCTCGAGCGCAAGTCCCACAGATGGTTTCCAAACCATGCCTGCCTACATTCGTCCTGCCAAGAAGTGTGGAAAGAGGATGCTGAAAAGACGGAGGTTAAGGCATCAGCATTGCGCAACCGTGCGAGCCACTTGTCCGAAAGCGAAATCCCGTGTCCGTTCCTGAACACTCGTCTGCCCTGGCTCGCCTCGAGATCCATTCTCTGCCGGGAACCTGTTATATACTCACTTTTCCAATCCTCGAATTGACCTTCAATGGCACTCGCAGGTGAGACCCACAACTCACGATGGCCCGTTTTCTTTGCCGTCCTGTTCGCCTTGATCGCTGCCGTCCGCATCGTCTCCACGTACTCCCAGACCGCGCAGGCGTTCGATGAAATATGTCACGTCGCTGCCGCCATCGAGTTGCTCGATCACCATACCTACACGCTCGATCCCGTCCATCCCCCTCTGTCCCGGATTGCAATCGGCTTGCCGCTCTACCTCGCCGGCGAACGCTATCCTCACCTGCCGCCACTCGATCACGACATTACTTACAATGATGTCGGCAACGCCGTCCTCTACGACTCCGGACACTACCTGCGCAACCTGGAGCTGGCGCGATTAGGCGTCCTGCCCTTTTTCCTGCTCGCGACCGCTATCGTATTCCTCTGGGCCCGCCGCGAGTACGGCGACTTGGCCGCGGTGATGGCCGCCGCATTATTCACCACGCTTCCCAACATTCTCGCGTTCTCAAGCATCGCCTACACCGACATCGTGGCCGCGTCCACGCAAGCAGCGCTCTTCTTCGCCTTCGTCCTATGGCTCGATAAGCCGACGAAACGTACCGTTCTCTGGTTCGGATTAGCGGCAGGGCTCGCGCTTGCTTCTAAGGCGACAACTCTCATCTTCTTCCCCGCAGCGGTTGTCGCGATCCTTCTCGGCAAATGGATCTGCACTCGCACGGTCGTTGGCGAGAATGCCTCGCCGCGCCTTATTGTCCGGCATGTCGCAATCGTCCTTGCTCTCGCAAGCCTCATCGTGTGGGCTACGTACGGCTTTGCGGTGCAGCATGTGCGCGAAGGGATGAATCTCTCGGCTGAGTCCATGCCTTCGTTCCAGCACTTCCCAGCTCCGCTGGCGCGGGCCGCCCGCTGGCTGATCACAACCAACCCGCTCATGCCCGCTCCGGCTGTGGTGAAAGGCGCTGCCAACGCCTGGGTGCTGAACAAGTCCCGGCCCACAGCCTATCTGCTGGGCCGCACCAAGCCCGGCGGATGGTGGTACTTCTTCCTCGTGGGCGTCGCCGTGAAGGCGCCACTGCCACTGCTCGTCTTGGCGTTCCTCGGCGTACTCTCGTTGAGAACGTTTGAGCCGCGTCGACGATGGCGTGCCCTTGCTCCCGGCCTAGCCGCGCTCGGCGTGCTGGTCATCACCATGCCAGTCAGTTACAACGCAGGAGTTCGCCACGTTCTCGCAGTCTTCCCGTTGCTCGCCATCGTCGCAGGCCAAGGATCTGCTTACCTCTGGAACATGCAGGGAGGTCGGGGTTGGCTTCCGCGGGTTGCGCTGCTTGCCCTGTTGTGCTGGCAAGGTGTTTCGACCGTCCGCGCCAGCAGCGACTCTATTGCCTACTTCAACGAACTCGCCGGAAGCGATCCCAGCCGCGTCCTGGTTGCAGGCTGCGACCTCGACTGCGGGCAGGACTTCTTTCGCTTGTCCCGCGAACTGCAATCCAGGCACGTCGACCACGTTACCGTCGCGCTCTGGTCCAGTGCAGATCCCGCGCAAATCCATCTGCCCGATTTCAAAGTGCCGCAAGCAGGACGACCTGTTACCGGATGGTTCGCTATCAGTCTGCGCGGCCTGCGCTTGGGGAACTCATTCCACATGACCTATCCCGCGGGCACATTCGACTGGCTGAAGGCCTATCAACCGACGGCGCGAATCGGGAAGACGATCCTGCTCTACTACATCCCCGACGACGGCCGCCCGCACGTCGGCCCGACCCCGCAATAAGAAAGCCGCCTCATGTGGGCGGCTTTCGCTATAGCTCATCACGCAACACCTATGCGGCAGTTTGTTCGGCCACCGGCGGCTGGAACGGCTCATCGTAGCTGCCACCATAAATCGATGGCACCTTCGATCCCATGGGACGCAGATATGTCGCCAGCTCTCCACGATGATGGATGCAGTGGTTGTTGAGGAATCCCAGGTACGCAACCGCGGGCATATTGAATACGCCGAAGAAGTTGACCGGCGTCAGCAACTGCTCCGCGGTCATGGCTTCCACGCGCGCGATGCCGCGCTTCATATTCTCGTCGTACCACGCCACCACTTCGGCCGAGGTCTGCGGCTTGTGCTCCGGATTTTCCATGTTGAACTTCAGGTCGGCAATGCCATCCAGAAACTGGACGTCGGTATTCGCGATGTGCCACGCCAGTTCCTTCGCCGTGCGCGCGTTCGCATCCGGACGATAATCGGACTTCGCGTCCGGTACGGCAGCGATTACCTTCTTGGTGATCTCCACTTCATTCTTGAAGCCATCGAGCGTGATCGCTCGATAGCCGAGGGCAACTTCAGGAGTCATTTGGGACATTATCTTCTCCTTGATGTGTTTTGTTTCTTCCGGGCTAAATGGACTGAAGGGGCGCTTGGGGCGCCCCTCCACTGGAACGAGTTTGATATCGGTCGGGGTGATTATACTCCGACCGGCTGCTTGCTGCCCGCCTTGCTTCTCACTGGCACGGGCGTGAACCAGTTGTGGCGATCGCTCTTCTCGCCGCGCACAATGGCATAGAACTCCTTCTGAAGCGCCTTGGTGATCGGACCCACCGTGCCATTGCCAACCTTGATCTTGTCGACCGAGCGGATCGCGGTCACTTCGGCGGCCGTGCCCGTGAAGAACACTTCGTCGGCAATGTAGAGCATCTCGCGCGGAATCATGTGCTCGACAATCGGGATATTCAAGTCGCGCGCAATCTGCAGCACCGAGTCCCGCGTGATCCCGGGCAGAACCGAACTGCCGAGCGGCGCCGTGATCAGCTTGTCGCGGTGCACCAGGAACAGGTTCTCGCCCGAGCCTTCGCTGACGAAGCCGCTCTTGTCGAGCGCGATGCCTTCCACGTATCCGTTAGCAATAGCTTCCATCTTGATGAGCTGCGAGTTCATGTAGTTGGCGCCGGCCTTGGCCATCGCCGGCAGAGTGTTGGGCGCCAGCCGCGTCCAGGACGAGACGCATACGTCCACGCCGTCGCCATCGCCGCTCAGATACTTTCCCCACGGATAGTTGACGATGTACATCTCGACCGGGCAATTCAGCGGATTGACCCCGGCGTCGCCATATCCGCGAAACACCACCGGGCGGATGTAGCACGGCCACGCGCCGTTATGCCCCACGGTGTCGAGCATGCCCTTGACGATCTCTTCGAGCGAGTAGGGAAGCTCCATGCGGTAGACCTTGGCGGAATCGAGCAATCGCTGCATGTGCTCGTAGGCGCGGAAAATGGCCGGCCCGCTGGGCAGTTCGTAGCAGCGGATGCCTTCAAAGACCGAAGATCCGTAATGAACGACGTGCGACATCACGTGCAGAGTCGCGTCGTCCCAGTTGATAAGCTTGCCGTTGTGCCAGATCTTCTCGGTCTTCTGAATTGCCATGCGGACTCCTTGATGGGCGCTGCGTTCCCAATAATTATATCCGAGCCCGAAGTGGACTCATGTAACGTCAGTGTAAAGACGGCGCTACCCAAATGTTGTCATCGAGCGAGGTGATGTTGGCGCGCTGAGCGCAAACGGCAACCGCAGTCGAAAGCCTGCCCTGAGCGCAGACGAAGGGATCCCTGCAAGTTTCAACCTGTGCGGTGCTTCAGGGGGTTGTGCCTTTTCTTTCGCCCCTATGGGGCTTGTTCCTCCTTATTGGTCGCGCTTACCCACGGCTTGCGCCGTGGGCTGCATTCTTGCGCTCCTTCGGAGCTTGGGGTATCAAGATTTGGGATTCTGAGCTGACGTTCGCGAGTTCGGCTTTCGCATTTCTCGCTTCTCGTTTCACACTTGCGGCGGGCTTGCGGTTGACTTCGGTTGGCGTGGACTTCGTTGGCTTCGGTGGCGCTGCGCTGCGGCCCGGTAGTTCCGGGCCGCCTGGACAGCCGGGGGCGGCTGTCCCTACAAAACCTTTGCCTACAAGACCTGGACGGACGAATGCGTCCGTCCCTACATGGGTTGGGGCCGTGTGGGGTGCGTTTCCGTTCGTGGGGGCGGCGTGAGATGGGGTTGCTGAACGGTAGGCTGCGGGGACTTTGTCGGGGCCGCCGAAGTATGCGGCCAGATCGGCTTCTCGGAAGCGGGCGATCTCTTCGCGGGTGGGGGGACGGCGGGGTGCGGCGGAGGGTTCGGCTGGTTCGTCGATGTCGGTCTGGGGCTGATCGGGGTAGTTGGGGATCTCGCGGATCATTTCGTCCTGGTGGAGGTCGAAGCGGACGCGGCGGATGTTGCGCACGGCGGTGTTGAGGGCGCGGAGGATGAGTTCTCCGCGCTTGAGTTCGAGGGTACCGCGGAGCAGTCCGTTGACGACTTCCATGAGCGAGGCCTGGATGGACTCAGGATCTTCAAGGAGGGCGGAGCGGAGGACGCGGGAACTGGGGAAGCGGACGGAGCGGAGCATGCGCTGGTGGAAGTAGCAGAACTGCTCTCCACGGAGAGCGGGGGAGCCGCAGCGAACGCCGGTGACCTTGATATGAGTGCAGGATCTGGGATGCGACATTTGGGTGTTCCTCTCGTTGGATAGGGCAACAATTTTTTTGTAGTTGTGGGCTAAAATCTTGGCTTCATTGGAGTTAGG
>Ga0070713_100000020_pt1 | contig 108930 bp, 86 predicted proteins | sample LARL82metaG_FD_65465 | JGI IMG/M metagenome (GOLD analysis project Ga0070713, IMG submission 65465) | Corn, switchgrass and miscanthus rhizosphere microbial communities from Kellogg Biological Station, Michigan, USA - LAR L8-2 metaG | ecosystem: Host-associated > Plants > Roots > Rhizosphere ... | reverse complement strand
GTGATGCGATTGCCTTGCCCAGGCGGCGCTGTTGCGGCAGCGGGTGCCGGCGGAGCACCCGGCGTCGGCATTGTCGTGCGATTGCCTTGCCCGGGCACCTGCGGTGATACAGCGGTCGGGGCGGTGGGCGCAGCCGCGGGCGACGCACCGCCCGGAGCGTTGCGCGCGCGCAATGCATCCCCTTGGACCGCCGGCGGAGGCGTTGTGGATGCCGGTCGGCCCGGATTGACGATCTTCACGTTCGGCGCCGGTGCTGCCGAGCGTCCGGGCGCTGGCTGGGTTTCCGCTCGATCGAGCGGCTTGCCGGGATTCCTTTCGAGCATTTGAAGCTGCTGGCCGACCGGCATCGGCGCGGGCGGCGGTGCGGTCCTTGCAACGATGGCTTGCTGCTGTAGCGGCGCGGGAGGCCTGGATTGTGCGGCGGGCGCGGCGCCGGTAAATGCGGCGCGGGCAGGCGCGACCGGGGCGATCGGCTGCACCTGCGCGCTGCTGATCGCGGCGTTTGGCAACCGCACCATCGCCCGGCCAACGGGCTGCGACTGCGCGAATGCGGCAGGCGCCACCGCAGTCAGCGCGTTGGGCGCACGCATGTTGACGTAGTTGACCTGCGTGGCCGCAACAGTGGTGTTCGTGACGTTCGAGACGTAGGTGTTGTGGATGACCGAGTTGTTGATGACGGTGTTGCTCACATTGACCTGCCGATAGTATTCGCGGCTCACGTTGTAGGAAGGCCGATAGACCTCGCGCGGTCCGAGCGGGAACCAGCCGATCGCAGGGCCTGAAGACACCGAGATGCTGAAGTTCGCGCCGCCGACGAAAGCGACCAGCGCCGGCGCATAGACCGGTCGGACGTTCACCGGCCCCGGTATCCAGCCCCAGCGGTTCTCCACATACGCCCAGCGCCCGTAGTGAAACGGCGCGAATCCCCACGGCGCATCGTCGACCCACGTCCAGCCCCAGGGATCGATCCACGACCAGTGGCCTTGTCGATACGGAGCCCAATCAGTCGCAACCTGCTGCGGGAACCACACGTTGCCGTAGCTTGCGACAGGACGCCACGAGCCGTAGCGATCGAGGTCCTCGTAACCCACGACCTCCGGAGAAACGTAACGCGCGGACACCACGCGATCGAAGCGTCCATCGCGCTCCGCGACGAAGCGCTCGAATTCATCCGCGCCTCGCGGCGCGAAGAATTCGCTGTCCCTCAGGTCAGTGCCGTAGAAGCGATAACCCTGGCCGCCGGCGACCACGTAGGAGGCGCCCTGGCCGTAGACTTCAGCAGCGCCGCTGCGAACGACGACCGTTGTCGTGGCGCTCTGCGCATCGACTTCGATGTGGTAGCTACCGGGTCGCGTGACCTGGAATGCGAGATTGGGCGTGTCGATCTCGACGACGCTGTCGCTGGACATTCTTCGAACGCGCAGATCGAGCTCGCCTTGCTGCAATTGCAATTGCGTAGTGCGATCATCGATGTTGGACACGACGACGCTGGTCGCCGAGCCGAGCCACAATGCGCCGTTATCGAGAGTAAGCTCGACACGCGAGCCATTGTCCGACCACAGGCGATCGCCGCTGATGACAGGCCGATTGAGTACCGCGTATGCCCACTGGTCGTCCCCTGCGGGAGAAAAGCTGACCGTTCCAGTAAGGAACGACAGGCGCGCAATGCGTATAGGCGGGTCCGCCCACGCAACCCCTGTGCTGAACAACGCCAGGAGCACCAGCGCGGAGCCCAGCAGGAATGAAAAAAGCGTTCTCGTTCGTTGCATCTTCATGGGGATCCTCAAGTGGCAAGCGACACCGCCTCTACGGACGGGGTTTGTTTTTGTAATTCCTACAAAGCAAGCACTAGCGATGTGACCTGACCGGCGATGACGGCACTATGGGAAAATAGTCATGCATGAAGAACGCAGCAGCACATGTTCCGGATGACAGCGAGTCGCTTGATTTATCTGCTTACACTGCGAGCATGCCGACCACTTTGACCTTCGCAGCGAGACTCACTGGTCTTCGCGCCGCGTACGCGCTCGCTGTCGCCGCGCTGCTCCTGCTTAATGGCTGCACCGGCGTGACGACGCCCGCGGTCGTTGTCCCGAGCGCAGCACCCGCGGCTGCAACCCAATCGGCACCGGCGAGCGCCGACGTGAACACATCCGCGACGCCAGTGGCGCCCGCGGCTCCGGGCGCTGCGTTGCAGGCACCCCCCGCACCGGCACAGGCCGCACCGTCGGCGCCCGTTGCAACGTCGCCAGCCAAGGCTGCGCCGCCGAGTGCGAAAGCGGGCGCACCCGCGTCCGCGCCAAGCCCGTCCGCGCAGAAAAAAGAAAGTGCGGCGCCGGAAACGGCGAAGCAAAAGGCGCCGCCGCTCGATCTCGCCTTGCTCGAGCAGCGGCTCAAGGAGACTCCGGCCATCGGCGTGCTCACCAAGATCACGCTCAAGAATCAGGTCGACGACCTGCTGGCTCAATTCCGGAATTTCTACGCCGGAAAACTGAAGACGACATTGGGCGAGTTGCGACACTCGTACGACCTGCTCGTGCTCAAAGTCCTGTCTCTGCTGCAGGACAGCGATGCTGCGCTGGCCGCCGCCATCGCCGGTTCGCGCGAAGCGATCTGGGGCATACTTTCGGATCCGGCGAAATTCGCGAAGATATGAGGCGCAAGCACCCATGAAAATATTTGCACCGCGTATTGCGACTTGCATCGTCACCGCGGCGTTGAGCACCGGCGTGGCGTTCGCAGCCGACGATGCGGTCAAGAAGGACCTGTTTACGGTAATCACGCTGCAAGGCCTGCCGTGCGGCGAGGTGGTGGAAGTCGCGACGAAGGGCGACAACGATCACGTCGCGTCCTGCAAAGACGGGAATCGCTATCACGTCTTTCTCAATGCGCAGGGACGCGTCGTCGTGGAAAAACAGTGAGGCGCTCCAGTCTATCTTCGCGTACATGAGCGGGCGGTTTGCGCAAAGTCCTACAACAGAATAATCCACAGTCCGCTGTACGCGATCGAGCAGGAGCGTAATGTGCCGGTGTCACCATTCATCAGGGATGCCAAAATGCAACGCACACTGGAACTGAAGAACGCAGGCCTGTACGCAACCGCCCTCGCACTCGCGCTTGGACTATCGACTTTCTCATACGCGGCAGGTGACGCGACGACACCTTCAGGCGACACCTCGACGACCAAGACCCAAGCATCGGAGCCGACGGGCAAGCAAAAGGCGACCGCGATTGGCGCAACGAGTGGCGCGGTCGCAGGCGCTGTCGTTGGCGGTCCTATCGGCGCTGTAGTGGGCGGGGTCGCCGGCGCCTACGTCGGTCACGAAGGAACGGATTCGCATGGCCGAGTCTCGTCGTCAACGTCGTCGCGCACGGGCGACGGCACCGTGCGCAGGGCCCAGGAAGCGCTGAACGCCAAAGGCTACAACGTGGGCACCGTCGACGGTCGATGGGGCCCCAACACTGAAGGCGCGGTTCGAAGCTTCCAGGAGAAAAACGGCATTGCCGCAAGCGGGACCCTCGACAGCCCCACGATGAGCGCGCTAGGCATTTGACGGCAAGCGCTTGAACGGCTCGGAATTATGAACGGCCGCCCTCGGGCGGCCGTTTTCGTTACAACCAGAGAACCGCGCGTTCGGTCGGCTGATATCCCACAGTGCGTCTCTCCCCACGCATTGAGATCGCCTGCCGACGTACCGGTCGACCCCGATCGAAGGCGGTCGAGCCGATGGGGAAGAGGCAAGACGGGTACAATATAGCGGGCGTAGATAGCCCTCCCGCGACGTGGCCACAAGCCGCCGACCGGGGATACGCCCCAAGAACACAATTTCTGGAGTTCGTGCACATGGCCACCTCCCCTGTCGGCGCCGTCGCGCTGCGTGACGTCTCCCTCGACGACAAGTACGAACTTGGTTCCGGTCGCGCGTACATGACCGGCGTCCAGGCGCTGGTGCGCCTGCTGATGATGCAGCGCCAGCGCGACGCCGCCGCCGGACTGAATACCGCGGGCTTCGTTTCCGGGTATCGCGGGTCGCCACTAGGCGGGCTCGACCAGGCGCTGTGGAGTGCCGAGAAATTCCTGACGCGCGCGCACATCAAGTTCCAGCCAGGGCTCAACGAGGACCTCGCGGCGACGTCGATCTGGGGCACGCAACAAGTCAATTTGTATCCGGGCGCCAAATACGACGGCGTGTTCTCGATGTGGTACGGCAAGGGTCCGGGGGTCGACCGCTGCGGCGACGTATTCAAGCACGCGAATTTCGCGGGCACGTCGAAGCACGGTGGCGTGCTGGTGCTGGCCGGCGACGATCATGCCGCCAAGTCGTCGACGTTGCCTCACCAGTCCGACCACCAGTTCTCAGCGGCGATGATGCCGGTGCTCTACCCGTCGTCGGTACAGGAGATCATCGACCTCGGGTTGCACGGATGGGCGATGAGCCGTTACTCGGGTTGCTGGGTGGGCTTCAAGTGCGTCGCCGACACCGTGGAAAGCTCGGCCTCGGTCCTGATCGATCCGGATCGCGTCCAGATCGTCATGCCCGACGATTTCCCGCTGCCCTCCGACGGCGTGCACATTCGCTGGCCCGATGCGTTCCTCGCGACCGAGGCGCGTATGCAGGACTACAAGATCTACGCGGCGCTGCATTATTGCCGCGTCAACAAGCTCAACCGGATCGTCATCGATTCGCCCAAGCCTCGACTCGGCATCATCACCAGCGGCAAGAGCTACCTCGACGTCCGCCAGGCGCTCGACGACCTCGGCATCACCGAGGCCGACGCCGCCGAGATCGGCATCCGCCTTTTCAAGGTGGCGATGCCCTGGCCGCTCGAGCCCGAAGGGGTACGCCAGTTCGCGGAAGGTCTCTCCGAAATCCTGGTGGTCGAGGAAAAGCGCCAGATCGTGGAGTACCAGCTCAAGGAGCAGCTCTATAACTGGCGCGATGACGTGCGTCCGCGCGTGGTGGGCAAATTCGACGAAAAGGGCGAGTGGGTGCGCCCGCACGGCGACTGGCTGCTGCCGGCAACGGCCGAGCTCACGCCGGCGATGATCGCGCGCGTGATCGCTCAGCGCATCGAGCGCCTCGACCTGCATCCGCGCACGATGGAGCGAATCAAGAACCGCGTCGCGTTCATCAACAACAAGGAAGCCGCGCTTGCCAAGCCGCGCATGACGCTGCAACGCGTTCCGTACTTCTGCTCAGGCTGCCCGCACAATACTTCGACCAAGGTGCCCGAGGGCAGCCGCGCTACCGCGGGCATCGGCTGTCACGTGATGGCGATCTGGATGGACCGCTCGACGTCGGCGTTCACGCACATGGGCGGCGAAGGCGTTCCATGGATCGGGCTGGCGCCGTTCACCGACGAGAAACACATTTTCGCCAACCTTGGCGACGGCACCTACTACCACTCCGGCATTCTCGCGATCCGTGCCGCCGTGGCCGCGAACGTCAATATCACCTACAAGATCCTCTACAACGACGCGGTGGCGATGACGGGCGGTCAGCCCTTCGACGGTCCGCTCTCGCCGGCAACGATCGCGCGGCAGGTCGCCGCCGAAGGCGTGAAGACCATCGTCGTCGTGTCCGACGATCCTGAAAAATATCCCGCGGGAACGTTCGCCTCGGATATCGAGATCCATCACCGCGACGACCTCGACAAGGTTCAGCGCACGCTGCGCGAAACCCCCGGCGTGACCGTGCTGCTCTACGACCAGACCTGCGCGGCGGAAAAGCGCCGCCGGCGCAAGCGCGGCAAGTATCCCGACCCGGCCAAGCGCGTGGTCATCAACGAGCTTGTTTGCGAGGGCTGCGGCGATTGCGGCGTGAAGTCCAACTGCGTCTCGGTCGCGCCGGTGGAAACCGAGTTCGGTCGCAAGCGCACCATCGACCAGTCGTCCTGCAATAAGGACTATTCGTGCGTGAATGGATTCTGCCCGAGTTTCGTGACGGTCGAAGGCGGCAGCCTGCGCAAGCCCAAAAAAGCCGCCGCCGGCGATTTCTCGTCGCTGCCCGATCCCGTCCTCGCGAGCTCGGCGGATCCCTACGGCATCCTGATCACCGGCATCGGCGGCACAGGAGTCGTGACCATCGGTGCCCTGCTCGGCATGGCGGGCCACCTCGAAGGCAAGGGCGTGTCGGTGCTGGACATGGCGGGCCTTGCGCAAAAAAACGGCGCGGTGGTCTCCCACGTGCGCATCGCCGACTCGCCCGATCAGCTCCACGCGACGCGCATCGCCGCGGGAGAGGCGCGGCTGGTGCTTGCCTGCGACATTCTCACCAGCGTCGCCGACGATTCGCTGGCCAAGATGCAAAAAGGCGTGACCAAGGCGCTGGTCAACACCGCGCTGGTGATGCCGGCCGATTTCACTCGTAACGCCGACCTGCGCTTCCCGCTGGGCTCGATGGAAAAGGAAATCAAGGACGCGGTATCGCCGGGCGACGCCGAGTTCCTCGACGCTACCAAGCTCGCCACGGGGTTGATGGGCGATTCGATTGCTACCAACCTGTTCATGGTCGGCTACGCGTTCCAGCGCGGATTGCTGCCGCTATCGAAGGAGTCGATCCTGCGCGCGATCAAGCTCAACGCCACCGCGGTCGAGTCGAACACGCAAAGCTTCAACTGGGGACGCCTGGCCGCAGTCGACCGCGAGCGCGTCGTCGCCGCAGCGATTCCGGGCGAGAAGCCCGACTCGCAGCGACTGTCGACCTCGTTCGACGAGATCGTCTCGCGTCGTTCGCAATTCCTCACCGGTTACCAGGACGCGCCTTACGCCAAGCGCTACGTCGATTTCGTCACCAAGGTTCTCGCTGCCGAGTCGGCGCGCGTTCCTGGCATGACCTCCCTTGGCGAAGCGGTCGCGCGCTACTACTTCAAGCTGCTCGCGATCAAGGACGAATACGAGGTGGCGCGCCTGTATACCGACGGCGAATTCATGAACCGCGTGTCGGCGCAGTTCGAAGGTGACTACAAGTTGCGCTTCCATCTCGCACCGCCGCTGACCAACGCGGCGGACGCGCAGACCGGCGAAGCCAGGAAGAGCAGCTACGGCCCGTGGATGATGAGCGCATTCCGCGTCATCGCGAAAATGAAAGGACTACGCGGCAGCGCTGTCGATATTTTCGGCAAGACGGCCGAGCGGCGCATGGAGCGGCAGCTGATCACCGACTACGAGGCGCTGATCAACGAATTGCTTCCGCATCTTGCTGCGCACAATCATGCGATCGCAGTCGAACTGGCGTCGATTCCCGAGCATATTCGTGGCTACGGCCATGTGAAGAATCGTCATCTGGCAGCGGCAAAGGCGAAGGAAGCCGAGCTGGTCGCATCGTTCCGCGCGGCGCGTCCGGCGGAGGCCGACATGCCAGCGAAGGTTGCGGCTTAGGCGGTCTGCCGCGCGTATCCCCCCACCGGCCGCTGCGACGCTGTGCACGGGGGGCCTGGCGACGCGACGCTACACCCGCGCGCTCGGCGCGGCAATATTGCGCGGCGAGCGTGACGCTGCGAAGTTCGCCATAATGGCGCCCTGCACTTCGGCGAGCCGTGATGGACCAACCCTTCGATCTTTCGGGAAAAGTGGCGCTCGTCACAGGCGCCTACCGCGGCCTGGGGTTCTCGATCGCACAGGGCCTCGCTCACGCCGGTGCGACGGTCGTGCTCAATGGGCGCAAGCAGGAAGCGCTCGACGAGGCCGCGCAAAAGCTCAGCGCACAACACCTCGCAGTATCGACGGCGGTGTTTGACGTCACCGATCGCGCCGCGATCGCGACAGGCGTCGCGGCGGTGATCACCAGGCACGGCGCGATCGACATCCTGTTCAACAACGCAGGGATCCAGCGCCGCGGCGCCTTCGTTGACTTTGCACAGGAGCAGTGGGACGAGGTGATCGCCACCAACCTGACCGCGCCCTTTGCGATGTCGCAGGCGGTGCTGCCCGGGATGATCGCCAGCAGGCGCGGCAAGATCGTGCATGTCGCCTCGCTCATGAGCGAGCTGGCGCGACCCACGGTCGTTCCCTACACCGCGGCCAAGGGCGGCGTGCGCCAGCTCACACGCGGGATGGCGGTCGAGCTCGCGCAGCACAACATCCAGGTCAATGCGATCGCACCGGGCTATTTCGCCACCGAGATGAATCGCGCGTTGATCGACAACGCCGAATTCAACGCCTGGGTATGCAAGCGCACGCCTGCAGGACGCTGGGGCGAGCCCGATGAACTCGCCGGACTCGCGGTGTTCCTAGCGTCACGCGCGTCGAACTACGTCACCGGGCAGATGTTCGTCATCGACGGAGGAATGTCGGTAGCGCTGTGAGCAGCGAGCCGGGTGCGAGCGGCCGCGAATCAGCGCCGGCCGCCGACCCGTGGTATGAAAACAACGCCGCCGATCATAGGAGGCGGCGCTGTGAGCAGCGAGCCGGGTCCCGCTCGCGCAGATTCCTACTGGCAGACCGTGCCCGGCGCGCGAAACACCTGGCGCGTGATCGCCTTGCTTTGGGTCGCCTTGTTCATGCCATCGCCGAGGTCGACGAGATAGGTGAACATCCCTGCGTTGCCGTTACTGAACGTGAACGTCGCGACGCCTACCGGCGTTCGTGTCACCAGCGCCGGATTGAACGGCACCGCGCTGAAAGCCGGTCCGCCCGTCAGCAGGAAGGTGCCACTGAACGTGTTCGCTGCCGTCTGCGGCGCGGTGACCGACAGCCAAAGCGGATCGCCATTGGCGTCATAGGTGAACCACGTTGCGAAAATCGTCGTCCCCTGCTGAGTCAGATTCATGCCCCATCCCGGCTCGCTGCCGCCGCTCGCCCACCACAGGTCCTGGAAATTGGTCGCCAGCGTCAGATCGGGCTGCGCGCCCCACACGCAAACGGGCACCGGACCGAAGGTCTGCAGCTCGATGGCCTTGGTCTGGGTCGCCACGTTCGCCCCGTCGCTCACCGTATAAGCGAAGTTCGCAGTAGTCGCGCTGCCGAAGGTCAGCGTGCCGTTTCCGACCACCGTCGGCGTCGCCGGCGGCGCATACGCGCTGAATGGGGCTCCGTTGGTCCGGATCAACTGGCCGCTGTAGACGCCGTCAGCGGTCTTGTTGGCGGTCATCGTGAGCCACCACGCGCGGCCACTTGCGTTATAGGTAAACCAGGTCGCGAAGATGACGTCGCCCTGGTGCGCGAAGTTGATGCCCCAACCTGCCTCGGCGCCGCCCGCCGCCCACCACAGACCTTGGTAGTTCATGACGCTGATTCGCTCGACTCGTTGAACATAGACGTCGTGCGGCGGCAGTCTGCATGAACTCGCGATCGAGCTTGCCACTGTCGCTGCCGGCGCCGGCGCGATATATTCCTGACGAATCCAGCTTATACGAGACCGCCGCGCGACGGAAGTTCGCAATGCATTCCGAAGCGGCGGCTACACGTCCGGCAGGAGATACCGCATGCACGAGCATCTGGACGTTCCATACCACCAGCAGGATACCGACGTCTATTGCGGCGGCGCGTGCGCGCAGATGGTGCTGCGCGCCATCGGGCAGCCGCTGCTCCCGCAGGACGGGCTCTACAACGACAACCACACGCACTCCATCGAGCCCGCTGCATGGTTGACGCCACCCGACGGGCTCTGCTGGACGCTCAACAACCGGCAGGCCGTCAAGCACTTCGTGCTCGATTCGACCGACAGCGAGGAACCGATCAGCCGCACGCTGTGCTGGGCCATCCATCGCTACCAATGCGCGTCGATCGTGCTGGTGTATGGCGGTAATCACTGGGTGGTCGTGCGCGGATACAGTGCGAGCGCGGCGCCGACGGGCCCTCACGATACGTCGTACACGATCGACGGCTTCGATCTGAATAACCCGTGGCCGCCGGTGCCCTCGGCACCGGGGCCCCCGCCACACGCCGACGGCGATGTCTGCGGCAGCGGCGGCAGCCGCGGCGTCGCCGACCTCAACGTCTCCTACGCCACGTGGCAGAGCTACTACCTCACCGCCAATGGCTTCGGCGCGCAATGGCTAGGCCGCTTCGTCGCCGTCTGCGATCCTGATCCACCGGACCCGCCTTTTCCTCCGCGGCCCGCGGACCCGTCACGACTTTCGCCGGCCGTCGAGCGCGAGAGGCTTCGCGCCGCACAGCCGCTGCTCGCCGCGGAAAGCATCCGCGCGGGACTGGCGGGAATGCTGCGCAACACGGGGCTGCTGTCGCATCCGGTCTGGTCGAGGATCCTCGAGAACGTCAGCGCCGGTGACGCGCTGCTGGTCGAGCGTCTGGACCGTCCCAACAGCGAATACTGGATCGTGCCCACCATCGACGTCCGCGGAAACGTGCGCGCGCTCGTCGGCATCGATGCCCGTCTCGGAGACTACGAGCAGGCCATGTCGGTACCTAGTACCGACGCCTCCCTTTTTGTATTCGTCGACGTCGCGAAAGTCATCGAGCACGTGCTGAACCAGCCACTCGCGCCTTCCGGGCCGGCAGCTGCACCGCGCTTGCAGCGCGACGCGATATCGGTGCACCCCACGCTCGTATGGCGCCCGTGCCGGGAATCACTCTCGCCTTTCTACCCCTTTCGCATGGTCGTCGCAGGCGCGCAGCGGCTGTATGTGCGCGTTTACGACGGGGCGCTGTTCTCCGAACTCACCAACGATAGAGGAGGCCTCTGACGAGGTGACCGATTTCATGAATGGTCAAGACAGCGCTGCGCTCGAATTTGCCATCCGCCGCGCGCGGGCGGCGCTGTATGTTCCGGCCGACATCCCGGGGCGCGCGTGGGCGGTGGCCCCCATCCGGACGGAAACGCGCGATTTCGTCCTGGTGGTATTCGGCACGCCTGCGGCCGCGACCGCCATTGCCGCCGTCGATACGGCATCCGGAGAGGTGCTCGAGTCGGCTCGCCTGCCGGGCAGCGAACCGCATGCGGTGATGCCCGCAACCGAGGCCATCCGGCGCGCCGGTTTTGGCGCGCACACGCAGGCGCGGCTCGTATGGGCACCCACGCCGGCGAGCCGATCGCGGTTCTATCCGTTGTGGGAGCTCAGCAGCGGCGACGACCGGGCGTGGGTGGATAGCGTGCGTGGCGTCGTGTGCAACACGCTCGATGGAACCGGCGTGGGCGGCGGGTCGGGAGGTTCGCTCAACCCGCATCCGTAGTCAGCGCTTGTCGCCACGCGAGTCCCGAGCGCGTGTCGCGCAATGGGCGATACTCGCAGCCGACCCAGCCTTCGTAGCCCAGTTCGTCGAACAGTCGGAACAGGTACGCGTAGTTCACTTCGCCGGTATCGGGCTCGTGGCGCCCCGGCACGCCGGCGATCTGCACGTGGCCGATGTGCGGCTGCCAGCGGCGAAACTTCTCCTCGAGTCCGCCCTCGACGATTTGCGCATGATAGAAATCCATCTGAACGCTCAGGTTGTCGGCGCCGACTTCCTCGCGGATCGCATGCGCTTCGGCCTGCGTGTTCAGGAAATAGCCAGGGATGTCGCGGGTGTTGATGGGCTCGATGGTCAGCGCCACGCCCTGTCCCGCGGCCTCCTTGGCTGCGTAGCGGAGATTGCGCACGAAAGTGTCGCGATGGCGCGCGCGCACACCGTCGTCGACCACCTGGGGCAGCACGCCGGCCATGACATGGATGCGCCGGCAGGCGAGGCCGCGCGCATAGCGAAGCGCGTCGCTCATGCTCGCGGCAAAGAGGTATTCGCTGCCTGGAATCGCTGCCAATCCGCGCTGGCCGGCACTCAAGTCGCCCTGTGGGACATTCATCAACACCAGCTCGAGGCCGTACGTCGCCAGGCGTAAGGCGATTTCGTCGATAGGATGATCGTAACCGGAGGCGAACTCGACCGCAGTGAAGCCGGCACGCGCCGCCTCGCCGAAGCGATCGAGGAACGGGACCTCGTTGAACAGGAAAGACAGGTTGGCGGAAAAGCGCGGCATGGAGAGGCTCTGGTGTGGACGCGATCCATCGCGTTTTCTCGGCGACGAGGAGCACGCAGCGGACAGTCGCCGCGACATGTTGAGGCGTCCGCCGGCTGCGCGCAACGCCAACGCATGACGTTGGCACCAAGCGCCTGAAAAACAGTCAACTCGACCGCCGCTGGGTCGTCTCGCGCATAAGACATGCACCTGTGCACGACTCGGTGGATTAGCGGTGGATTTGCGGTGCACCAATCTCACGCACGCATCTATTTGCATGATTTGTCGGTGCTTTTGCGACTCGCTTTGTGTGCATGAAAAAGCTCTTGCATGGTCGGCGGGGAGCTACTATGATTAGTGTTGATTCGGCACTTCAACACAAGATATAGTAGGTTTTGATTCCTAAGGGATTTCCGTAAGCGGCCCCGGAGCACCTACGGGAGGGTGCAGGTCCAAGCCGCGCCGCGACGGAAATACCGCGCCGGTACCGAATTGCGCAACGCGGGGCGATGGCGCGGATGCACTCATAGAACCATAAGATTTACCAGGAGAACGAACAATGCAGGTCGCCAGCCCCAACCCATCACCCACGTCCCAAGCGCCGCGCAATGTCATGGCCGGCGAAGCCGGCGCAACGCTCGAAGCGAACAGCGATCCGCGCCTGGCCCAATACAAAGTCATACGGCGCAACGGCGCCGTCGTCGGCTTCGAACCGTCGAAAATCGCCATCGCGGTGACCAAAGCATTTCTCGCGGTGAATGGCGGCCAGAGCGCGGCGTCGGCGCGCGTGCGCGAGCTCACCGCGCAGCTCACCGACAACGTGGTCGCCGCGCTCATGAAGCGCAAGCCCGATGGCGGCGCCATCCACATCGAGGAAATCCAGGACCAGGTCGAGCTCGCGCTGATGCGCGGCGGCGAGCACGAAGTCGCTCGCGCCTATGTGCTCTATCGGGAAAAGCGCTCGCAGGAGCGCGCGCACGAGAAAAAGCAGACCAAGGGCGATGCTGTCGCGATCAACGTCCTCGACAACGGCGTCAAGCGTCCGCTCGACATGCCGCGGCTGGTCGAGCTGGTCAAGACATCGTGCGATGGCCTCAGCGATGTCGACCCCGAACGCATTCTCAAGGCGACGCTCAAGGATCTGTACGAAGGCGTGCCGATGGAAGAGGTGCGCAAGTGCGTCGTGCTCGCGGCGCGCACTCTCATCGAGAAGGATCCGGCGTACAGCCTGGTCACCGCGCGCTTGCTGCTCGACTCGCTTCGCTTCGAGGCAATGGGCGAGGAAGCGACGCACGCGGACATGGCGACCAAGTACGCCGAATACTTTCCCCGATTCGTCAAGCATGGAATAAAGATCGGCCTGCTCAACGAGACGCTTGCGCAATACGACCTGAAGGTGCTCGGGGCCGCGCTGGTTCCACAGCGCGACATGCAGTTCGGCTACCTGGGATTGCAGACGCTGTACGACCGCTATTTTCTGGTCGATCAGTATGTGGGCGGGCGCCGCTTCGAACTGCCGCAGGCGTTTTTCATGCGCGTCGCCATGGGTCTCGCGCTCAACGAGGTCGACCGCGAGGCACGCGCGATCGAGTTCTACAACGTGCTGTCGACCTTCGATTTCATGAGCTCGACGCCGACGCTGTTCAATTCAGGTACGCATCGATCGCAGCTGTCGTCGTGCTACCTGACCACGGTGTCCGACGATCTCGACGGCATTTACGAAGCGATCAAGGAGAACGCGCTCCTGTCCAAGTTCGCTGGCGGGCTGGGCAACGACTGGACAAACGTGCGCGCGCTCGGCAGCCACATCAAAGGAACCAACGGACGCTCGCAGGGCGTAGTCCCCTTTCTCAAAGTAGTCAACGACACCGCCGTCGCGGTCAACCAGGGCGGCAAGCGCAAGGGGGCGGTGTGCTCGTACCTGGAGACCTGGCATCTCGATATTGAGGAGTTTCTCGAGCTACGCAAGAACACCGGCGACGATCGCCGACGCACGCACGACATGAACACGGCCAACTGGATTCCCGATCTGTTCATGAAACGGGTGATGGAAGGCGGCGACTGGACGCTGTTCTCTCCCTCCGACGTGCCTGACCTCCACGACAAGTGGGGCCGCAAGTTCGAGGAAGCCTACACGCGTTACGAGGACCTCGCCGCGCGCGGCGAGCTCAAGCTGTTCAAGAAGGTGCCGGCGGTACAGCTGTGGCGCAAGATGCTGTCGATGCTGTTCGAGACCGGACATCCGTGGATCACGTTCAAGGATGCGTGCAACGTGCGCTCGCCGCAATCGCACATGGGAACGGTGCACAGCTCGAACCTGTGCACCGAGATCACGCTCAATACCAGCGACAAGGAGATCGCGGTATGCAACCTGGGCTCGATCAATCTGCTCAATCACATGAAGCCTGCGGGCAAGGGTAGCGCCGGCAGCGACGACGCCCCATGGGAACTCGATCACGAGAAGCTCAAGGGCACGATCATCACGGCAATGCGCATGCTCGACAACGTGATCGACATCAACTACTACGCGGTGGCGAAGGCGCGCAATTCCAACCTCAAGCACCGGCCAGTGGGGCTTGGCATCATGGGATTCCAGGATTGCCTGCATCTGCGCCACATGCCTTACGCGTCGGACGAGGCGATGAGCTTCGCCGACACCTCGATGGAAGCGGTGTGCTACTACGCGTACTGGGCGTCCACCGAGCTCGCCGAAGAGCGTGGCCGCTACGCGACCTACAAGGGCAGCCTGTGGGACCGCGGCATTCTGCCCCAGGATTCGCTCAAGCTGCTGCGCGAGGAGCGGGGCGGCTATGTAGACATCGATGAGTCCGTGACGATGGACTGGAGCTCGCTGCGCGCGCGCATCCAGGAGCACGGCATGCGCAACTCCAATTGCATCGCCATTGCGCCGACCGCGACGATCTCCAACATCGTCGGCGTCGCCGCATCAATCGAGCCCGAGTACCAGAACATCTACGTGAAGTCGAACCTGTCGGGCGAGTTCACGGTCGTGAACGAGCATCTGGTCGACGAGCTCAAGAAGCAGAATCTGTGGGACGAAGTGATGGTCGCCGACCTCAAGTATTTCGACGGCTCGCTTGCCAAGATTGACCGTGTCCCGGCGCCGTTGCGCAGCCTCTACGCGACGGCCTTCGAGGTCGACGCCAAGTGGATCATCGAGGCGGGTGCGCGCCGTCAGAAATGGATCGACCAGGCGCAGTCGCTCAACATCTACATGGCGGGCGCCTCGGGCAAGAGGCTCGATGACACCTACAAGCTCGCCTGGGTGCGTGGACTCAAGACCACGTACTACCTGCGCACGATGGGTGCGACCTCAGCAGAAAAATCGACCGGCCAGGGCGGTGAGCTAAATGCGGTGTCGGTGTCGGGCGGCGGTGTCGGTGCAGCGACGGGCGCGAAGAGCGTGAAGTCGGCGCCAGCTCGCAACACCGTGCAGGAGCCCGAAGCCAAGTTTTGCTCGATCGATAATCCGGACTGTGAAGCGTGCCAATAGCACGCTTCACAGGACTGATTACGGCGAAGGCTAACGTGAGCGCAGCGAACGTTAAGCGAACGACAGTGAGCGGCCGCAGCCACAATCCGGCCGCGGTTGCGAACATCGTCTGCAGGAGTGAAGCGGGCGAATAGCAAAGCAGCAAAGATTGGGAGGATGTCCATGGGTTCATCCCAACCCAGTCAGCGGAGATAGCGATGAGTTTGCTCAGTTTCATCAAGGAAGCCGGCGAGAAGCTGTTCAGCAAGGGCAATGCGCAGGCGGCAATGGCGCAGGCCCAGGCCAACCCGGCCGACGTCGAGAAATCCAAGGCGGCCAACGCGGCCGCTGGTGACGCCATCCTTGCCTACATCGAGGAACAGAACCTGAAGGCGACCGGACTCACCGTCACCTTCGACGGCGCTATGTCGACGGCGACGGTCTACGGCATCGCCGCCGACCAGCCGACCAAGGAAAAGATCGTCCTATGCGCGGGCAACGTGCACGGCGTCGAGAAGGTCAACGACCAGATGACGGTCGACCAGAGCGCTCCCGAAGCGCAGTACTACACCGTGGTGCGAGGAGACACGCTATCCAAGATCGCCAAGCAATATTACGGAGACGCCAACAAGTATCCGGCGATCTTCGAAGCCAACAAGCCGATGCTGAAAAGTCCGGACCTGATTTATCCGGGCCAGATGCTGCGAATCCCGCCGCTCTAGCCGACATGAGCCTTAGCGCAAAGGGATCGATGAAGTGAAGTGCGAACACGACGCCCGCGAGCCCGGACAGGAACCGATGCGTTGTACGCGGAGCGTGCAGGAGCGTTCTTTCAGTTTTGTCGAACAACGCACGGGAGGCAGTCGATGGCTCAGTACGAGTATGTCCCCTGTCATGTGGTGGATGCACGTTACCTAGGCGATTACAAGGTGTGGCTGGAGTTCAACGACGGGCGCAAGGGTGTGGTCGATCTTGCCGATGAGCTGTACGGCGACGAGTTCGAGTCGCTGCGCGATCGCGAGCGCTTTGCGGAGTTCCAGCTCGATTACGGGCTGGCCACCATCGCGTGGTCGAACGGCATCGACTTCGCGCCGGACTATCTGTACGAGAGGCTGAACGCAGTGCATTAGCGCATCCGTCATTCCGAGCGAGAGAAAATTCCCCGCCCGGCATCTCGTTGCCGGTGCGAGGAGAACACGACTGCCAGGACCGGAACTGTTCTTGTTTTAGCGATACGACCCAACGAGGGACAGTATGCTGACTTTCGAAGACGATTTCGTGACACCGTCGGCGCAGCCCATGCTGCAGCCTTCGACGCCCGAGACGATCCGCGCGCACGCCGTTGGCAACATCGCCGGCGGCATTCTGTCGCCTCAGTTGTCAAATGAGCCGGTGCACGACCTGGGAGTCGAAGCGCAGGCGATGCAGAACGGCTTTCGCCGCGTGCGCGCCGAGGACAAACGCGTCATCAACGCGCAGTCCGACGTCAACCAGCTTGTCCCCTTCAAGTACAAGTGGGCCTGGGACAAGTACCTCTCCGCGTGCGCCAATCATTGGATGCCGCAGGAAATCAACATGCAGCGCGACATCGAGCTGTGGAAGAACCCCAATGGACTCACCGACGACGAACGCCTGATCGTCAAGCGCAACCTCGGATTCTTCGTCACCGCCGACTCGCTCGCCGCCAACAACATCGTGCTGGGCACGTACCGCCACATCACCGCGCCGGAGTGCCGGCAGTACCTGCTGCGCCAGGCCTTCGAGGAAGCGATCCACACGCACGCATACCAGTACATCGTCGAGAGTCTGGGCCTGGATGAGTCCGAGATCTTCAACGCCTACCACGAGATCAAGTCGATCCGCGACAAGGACGAGTTCCTGATGCCGTTCATCGACGTGCTCACCGATCCTGCGTTCAAGACCGGCACCATGGAAAACGATCAGAAGCTGCTGCGCAGCCTGATCGTGTTCTCCTGCATCATGGAAGGACTGTTCTTCTACGTCGGCTTCGTGCAGATTCTCGCGCTCGGGCGCCAGAACAAGATGATGGGTTCGTCCGAGCAGTACCAGTACATCCTGCGCGACGAGAGCATGCACTGCAACTTCGGCATCGACCTCGTAAACACGGTGAAGATGGAAAATCCGCACCTGTGGACGCCGGAATTCCGCGAGGAGATCCGCACGCTGATGAAAAAGGGCGTTGACCTCGAATACGCCTATGCCGAGGACACCATGCCGCGCGGCGTGCTTGGATTGAATGCCGGAATGTTCAAGGAATATCTGCGCTTCATCGCCAATCGCCGCTGCCAGCAGATCGGCATCGACGCGCTGTTCGACAAGGCCGACAACCCCTTCCCATGGATGGCCGAAATGATCGACCTGAAGAAGGAAAAGAACTTTTTCGAGACGCGGGTGATCGAGTATCAGACCGGTGGCGCTCTATCCTGGGATTGAGACGAGACGATGATGACTCTATTCGAAAGTTTTCGCCGAGGTCCGGGTCACTCCGGCCCTTTTTTTTACGTGCGGTGTAACACATTGTGCGAAACAAGCAACTTCGGCTCTGTCGTGAAGGGCTGAGGGGCGCAGCCAGGACGCCAACAATAATCCTGGCCATAACCAAACCGGCAAACGGAGGCATCACATGATTTCAACATGGTGGCTGGTGGTGGCGCTGATCGGTGGGGGATCCCTGGGCATGCTGCTCACCGCATTGATGAAGATGTCGGGAGGGTTGCCCGAACAGGACCAGAGCATCGAGGAGTTGAACGTGCATCCGGATATGATGGGTCAGGCCACCGACTACTGACCTGACCCGATCTGCCCGGCCCGCTGGTCGAATTCGTCAAAGATTGGCGCGATCGACCGCGGACCGTGACGCGGCCTAGCGCAAGCCGCCGGAAGCCGTGATGCGCTCGCCGGTCAGCCATCGCGCCCGATCGGAGGCGAGGAATACCGCCACTTCCGCGATGTCGTCGGGCTGCCCCAGGCGCCCCAACGGGGTATCCGCCACCATCTGCTTCTCGAAGTCACTGCCGATGATCCCCGCGCTGTGCACGCCTTCGGTTTCCACGCCGCCCGGCGCGATCGTATTGACGCGGATCTTTCGCCCGCCCAGCTCCTTGCCGAGAACCCGCGCGATGGAATCCACGGCTCCCTTGGTCGCCGAATAGACCACCGAGTTGGGTGGCGCGCTTTCGCTGGCAACCGAACTGATGTTGATCACGCTGCCGCCGTCGGGACCGAAGTGCTTCAGCGCTTCCTGGATGGTGAGTATCGGACCGAGGACGTTGGTGTTGAACTCGCGATGGAATTCTTCTTCGGTGACATTCTCGAGCGGCCCGAACTGATAGATACCCGCGTTGTTGACCAGCACGTCCGGCGCGCCGAAGGCCTTTTTGGTCTCCGAGAACAGCCGTTTGACGTCGGCCGCGAGCGAGACGTCGCCCTGCACCGCGATCGCCTTGCCGCCGCGGCTGGTGATCTCCTTCACGACCTTGTCCGCGCCCCCTTTGCTCGACGCATAGTTCACCACCACCGCGGCGCCTGCCGCGCCGAGCCTCCTGGCGATGGCCGCGCCGATGCCCTTGGACGCGCCGGTCACGATCGCTACCTTGCCCTTGAGTTCGCTCATTGCCTTCAGCTCCTGTCGAAACGTCAATTTGACGCTTAGACAAGTATCTAAGCGAAGGCGTCGGAATTCAAGTGGCTTTTCGAAATAACCTTAGATCTCGGCGAGTCGCTTCAAATAGGTGCGCAGAACGTCGCGGCGCAGCGCAAGGTTCATGAACTTGCCGTCGCGCGTGATCTCGACCAGGCCTGCCGTCTCCAACTCCTTGATGTGGTGAGACATCGTCGCGGCACTGATGTCGTGGGCCTGTTGCAGGGCGCTGCAGGGCAGCGCCGCGTCGCAGGCTCCGATCTGCTTGAGAATCTGGTAGCGACGCGGCTCCGCGAGCGCGCGTGCGATGCGCGCGAACTGGCGATCGGTCATCGGGATCTTCTTGGCGCTAACCATGATCTGCGAGGACCACCGTGGGCGTCGCGCGCATCCGCCCTACAGCTGCACCGTCCGTGCGGACGCGGACGATTCGTGCACCGCGTCGAGCACCTGCTGGCAGCGCAGCCCGTCGACGAAGTTGGGTGACGGCGAAATGCCCTCCTCTACTCCCCGCGTGAACTCGCGCACCAGCAGCCGGAACGCCATCAGGCGATGATCACGGTCGTCGCTGAACGGCGTGTATCGCGCCGGCGTCGCCAGCGCTTCGAGCGGCGCGCCATCGCGGCTGGCCACGACAACACCGTCCTGCAGCGGATTCGGACCCGGCTGCTCTGCGAGCAATGTGCCACGGTCGCCCATGACCGCGATGCGCGCGCCGCGCGTCGGGGTCACGGCGAACGATGCGTTCATCGTCGCCACGCCACCGTTCTCGAATGTGAGCGTCATCGAGAAGGTGTCGTCGGTCTCGGCCTGGACCAGCTTGCCGCTCGCGTCAATCAGGTCGGGGCGCCACGTCTCCAATCGGCCGCTCACCGTCGAGACATCGCCGAACCAGTCGCGCAGCCCGTCGATGTAATGCGAGCCGAGCGCGCCCAGCAACCCTCCACCTTCGGATTTGCGCGCGATCCAGGTGAAAGGCCGTGGCTGCGCCGTGACGTAGCGGTCGAGAAACAGCTCGATCGTGCAAAGCCGGAAAGTGCCGATGTAGCCGTCCGCAAGCAGCTGCTTGATGTAGGCGCGTTGAGGGGTGTGCCGAAATTCGTGCGCGACCATGGCCGTGCGCTCCGATTTTTTGGCGGCATCGAGCATCTGCCGGCCCTGCGCCGCATCGAGCGCGAAAGGCTTTTCGCACATGACGTGCTTGCCTGCCCGCAGCGCGGCGATCGCGAGCGCATGGTGCGCACCCGGGGGCGTGATGATGGAGACAGCGTCGAGATCTTCGCGCTGGATCACCTCCATAGGATCGGTATAGGCGTCGGCGATGCCTGCTTCGGCGGCGGCTTTTTGTGCCTTGTCACGCGAGCGGCTGCAGATGGCAGCAACGTCCCAGCCCTCGGATCGGAAACCCGGCGCGTGCACCGCCGCGCCGAAGCCGACGCCGATGATCCCTATCTTGCGGGGTTTGCGGGTCTGGGGTGAAGACACGTAAAGCTCCGATCGTCCGACAGTCTGAGGTCGCAATCATACCGGAGGTCTTCGCCAGTCGATGTGCTTGCTTGGCGTACTTCGGGCGAAGTCCCGAAAATCGTCTTCTGCTTGATTTGGTTGCCAGTGACGTTGATCGCAGTTCTCAGTTGGTGCGCTCGACGTCACCCGTTGATTGACGTTACGCGGTTGATAGTTCACTGTCACAAGTTGTCGCGTGCGATTTCTAGCAGGACCGAGAACGCCGACGACCCCCTTGATTTCGAGGAACTCCCGATGCTTTGCAGACTCATTGCCATCGTCGTGCTCGCGTTCCTGCACCCTGCGTTCGCAGCGACGTCCGCCGTCCCGATCACCGCCCCGAACCCTGCGCTGCAGGCCCTGTTCGAGCGCGAATTCAACAACGACCTGCAGGAATTTCCCGAGATCGCGACTTATCTCGGCATCGAAGGCTACAACGACCGCCTTCACGATGCATCGTACGAAGCGGTCGCGCGCCGTAAAGCGCACGTCAAGGCGTTGCTGGCTGTACTCGACGGCTTCGATCCGGCGACGCTTTCCACGCAGGATCGCGTCTCTCTCGGAGTCATGGTCTACGACCTGCGTCGCGCCGACGAACGCAACGCACTCTACGGCGATCTGCCCTTCGGCGCCGGCTACGATAGCTGGCTGCAGATCACGACGGCTAGCGGACCACACTCCAATTTCCAGTCGCTCGCCAGGGCGGCTCCGTTCGCGACAGTGCGCGACTATGAAAACTATCTCAAGCGCCTCGACGCGCTTCCCAAGTTGCTCCAACAAACCGCCGCGACGCTGGAGGCGGGCATCAAGTCCGGCTGGGTTCCTCCACGCGTGGCGATGCTGCGCACGCCCAGTCAGATTGCCGCCTTCACCGGCGACGACGTCACGGCATCGCCGCTGTACTTGCCGTTCAAGAGCTTCCCTGCGTCGGTTGCAGCAGAAGAGCGCAAGCGCCTGGCAGCGGCAGCCGACGCGGTGTTGAAGGATCGCGTGCGCCCGGCCCTGGTCGCACTGCAGCAGTTCATGGAGACCCGCTATCTGCCAGCCTGCCGCGAGGAGCTCGCTGCGTCGAGGCTGCCCGGTGGCAAGCGCTATTACGACCTGCTCGTCGCCGCGAACACGACGACCAGCCTGACGGCGCAGGAGGTGCACGATATCGGGCTCGCCGAAGTCGCGCGCATCCGCGTCGAAATGGACAAGGTGATCGCATCGACCGGATTCAAGGGAACGTTCGCCGAGTTCGTGCAGTCGCTCAAATCGAACCCGCAGTTTTTCCACAGCAGCGCCGAAGAGATGCTGATGCACTATCGCGACATTGCCAAGCGCGCCGACGCCGAACTTCCAAAGCTGTTCGCCGAATTGCCTCGCACGCCCTACGGTATCCGCCCGATGCAGGCGTACGAAGGCGACAACGCCGAGCACTACACCGCCGGGGCGCTCGACGGCAGCCGCGCCGGCTTTTTCGAGGCCAACACCAACAATCTGCAGCGTCGCGCGACCTATGACATGGAGGTTGTGCTGCTCCACGAAGCGGTACCCGGCCACCACCTCCAGACGGCACGCGCGCAGGAGCTCAAGGATCTGCCCCGCTTCCGCCGCAGCACCTGGTACACCGCGTACGGCGAAGGCTGGGCGCTCTACGCCGAAAGCCTCGGCGACGAGATGGGGATGTATCGTGATCCGTATTCCAAATTTGGCCAGCTGTCCGCGGAGATGTGGCGTGCATGCCGCTTGGTGATCGATACGGGTCTGCACGCGTTTGGCTGGACCCGTGAGCAATCTATACGCTACTTGGTCGACAACGCAGGCATACAGGAGAGCGCAGCGATCGCCGAGGTGGACCGCTACATTCTCAATCCGGGTCAGGCGCTAGGCTACAAGATCGGCCAACTCAAGATCAAGGCGCTGCGCTCGAAGGCGCAGCAGGCACTCGGTGACAAGTTCGACGTGCGCCGCTTCCACAATGCGGTGCTCGACGACGGCGCCCTGCCGCTGACGGTGCTCGAGGCACGAATCGACGAGTGGATCGCGCTGGAAAAGGCCAAGCCCTAGCGCGCCTGCGATGCCGATTGAGTCGGAAATCGCGAAAGCCGCGCCCTCGTCGGGTATGACGGCCAAGCGATATTTGCCGTGGGTGGTCGCGACCGCGCTGTTCATGGAGCAGCTCGATTCGACCATTGTCAACACCGCGATTCCCTCGATGGCCTCGAGCCTCGGCGTTGCGCCGTTAAGCCTCAAGGCCGTGGTGACCAGCTACATCCTGAGCCTCGCGGTAGGCATCCCGGTGAGCGGCTGGATCGCCGACCGCTTCGGGACGCGCCGCGTGTTCAGCATCGCCGTCGCCATGTTCACGCTTGCCTCGGTCGCATGCGGGTTGTCGGTCAACGTCCCGATGCTGGTGGCCGCGCGCATCGTTCAGGGTTTGGGGGCAGCGATGATGACGCCGGTCGGCCGCCTCGCCATCGTGCGCACATTCGACAAGTCGGAACTGCTCGTCGCGATGAACTTCGTCATCATTCCTGCCCTCATCGGCCCCCTGTTGGGTCCGACGGTAGGGGGGCTCATCGTGCATTGGATTTCCTGGCGCGAAATCTTTTTCGTCAACGTGCCCATCGGCATCGCTGCGCTGTTCATCATTCATCGCTACATGCCCGACTATCATGGCGAGCGGCCGCGGCCGCTGGATGTCGTCGGATTGGTGCTGTTCGGTTCGGGCACGGCGATCCTGTCCTGGCTGCTGGAAATATTCGGCGAGCACAGCATCGGCGTCGTGGAGGCCGGTGTGCTCCTGCTCGTATCGGTGAGCCTGCTGGCCGCCTACGGCTGGCACGCTCGAAGTGCCGCGCATCCTCTGCTCGACCTCGCGCTATTCAAGCTGCGGACGTTTCGCGTGTCGGTGGTTGGCGGCTTCGCGACGCGGCTGGGGGTCGGCGGCATGCCCTTTCTGTTGCCGCTGCTCTATCAGCTCGGGCTTGGGCTACCCGCGTGGGAATCGGGATTGCTCATGATGCCGACCGCCGCTGCGGCGATGGGCATGAAGTTCCTGAGCACTCCGCTTTTGCGTCGCTACGGTTTTCGCGCAGTGCTTATCGTCAACACGGTGCTGGTCGGGGCGACGATCTGCATGTTCTCGTTCATCACGCCCAGCAGGCCGCTGTCCTTTATCGTGTTGCTCGGGCTGACGCAGGGGTTTTGCAACTCGCTGCAATTCTCGAGCCTGAACTCGATGGCCTACGCGGAAATCAGGCCCACCGATTCGAGCATGGCGACCTCGATCGCGAGCACCCTGCAGCAGCTCTCGCTCAGCTTCGGTCTAGCGTGTGGCTCGCTGATCGCAGGATGGTATCTGGGTAGCGTAGCGCAGACCGACCAGAAGGCAGTGATGACCGCGCTGCACCGCACCTTCCTGACCGTGGGCGGGCTCACCATCGTGTCGTCAGTCGCGTTCTGGACGCTGCGCCCGAGCGACGGCGACAACGTGAGCCGCGGGAAGATGGCGACGCAGCGCGGGAGCCCGGCGTCGCAGTGACGACGTCATCGCAAGTACACCTGCGTCGATCGTAGCGCCGGCCTCAATGCCGTACCGGCAGAAAAGCATGCTCGAAGACATAGTCGGCTACTTGGCTTCCCTGTGAGATGCCTTCGACCCTATCGAACGACCAATGGATTCCGAGATAAATACGGCTCTGGCCATTTTCTTCTTCAGCCTCGGACAGCGAGTTGAAGGTGCGGGGCATGAATGGGCGGACATTGCCGTCGCGGTCCAGCGTCACCCCGTTGAACTCGTCGGAAACGAAGGTGAATGGAATTTTGTCGGTGCCATAAAAGCGGCGCAGCGTCTGGAACAACGCACCGCCGAATCCCGCATGACCCGAGGGATACGCGGGGAACGGCGGCGTGAAGTTGGGTCCGGTGAGATTGCTGGCCGGCGCGCCGAGCGGCATGAAGGTGAGATCGGCGACGGTGGCAGCATTGCCATCACCGGGGAGCGACAGCGCAGCGTTCGCGTCCGCCTCGCGGATGCCGGTCACCGGCCGCCAGAACTGGTAGTAGTACTTCGACTCCCAGATCGCGATGCCGGCGTCGGCCATCGCCGTATTGATGAGCGCGAGCAGCCGCGACAATTCGACCACATCCGACCCCATGCGCCCTGCGATCTGCATCGCGATCTGGTTGTACAGTCGCGGCGGCGCGCACAGGCTGGGCGTGCCGTCGTAGGCCCAGAAAATCCCCGTGTCGGTCTGCTCGGTGGTGCGAACGGTCGGCGTCGTGATGCCGTCGCCGCCGACCGCTTTCACTTCGGCAAAGGCTCGCGCGTATTCTGCTGAGTCGAGCGCGGGCGGCGGCGGCGCGCGAAACTGCGAGCTGCTGCTCATCACGAACGGTTTCACCTCGCCCCAATAGGCGCCTAGCGCAATCGGGCTCTGACTCACCGGATCCTGCCGCCATTTTCCAGGGTCGCCGCTGGTCAAGAACTCGATGCCGACCCGCGGCTCGGCTTTCGCGGACCCATCCGCCGCGCGCAGGGCAAGGATCGCCGCGGCGGCGCGCTGTCCAAGGTCGGTGCCCAGGGCGATGGGACGTCGGCCATGAAGCGCCGCCAGGTCCTGCGCGAGATCGTCGTCGAATGCCGGCTTTTGCGAGGGAAACAGGTCGCTCAACGTGTCGTGCGCCGCTTGAGCAATGGCGGCCTCCATCGAGGTTTCGGGCGGAGCGGCGGAAACACCGGTGTAGCTGCTATAGCGGCCGGAAATCGCGTTGACCGCCTCGAACACGGCGATGTGCACGATCGCCATCGCGCGGCTCGATCGCGCCGGCCCCAGCTGCTCGCCGAAAACGCGCGCTTCTCCACTGGCGACTGGTGTGTGGTCGAGCCCGCTGGCGTTGATTGCGACTTCGTTCCAGTGCCGCATCATTCCCATCGGTGTGCTGTCGTGCGGCGATGTCGCGTGGTCGAGGCGTCGCGCGTACGGATTCTCGCGATACAGCCCGCCGAGAGCGTCCTGCACGCCATTGCGAAACCCCTGCGCCCGCGCCGTCGACGCGAGCAAGACCGTCGCGGCGAAAAGCACGAACAGCAAGATCGGCCGATGCGTTGCAGGAATGGGATAGGAGCAGCGTGCAAGATCCATAGGGGGGGCCTCTCGATGCGACGGACAAACGACCAGCGGGCAATGCCATTGTCATTATGGTTCGCGGCCTCGCATTTTGCAATCGCGACACGGAATAATGTCGATGCGGCGCTGTAGGCTATGGCAGCACCCTCGCGCCGAATCCGTCCACCAAGGAGAACCCATGCGAATGCTTCCGGCTTGTTGTATAGGCCTGCTCGTCAGCGCAGTCTGCGGCGCTGTCGGCGCTCAGAACGTCAAGGTCACGCCCGTGGGTTCGCACGTGGGCGAGTTGTGCGCGCGCGATCGGGCGACCATTTTCGAGGATCCGACAGGCGTTCGCATTCTCTACGACGCGGGACAATCGGTGACCGGCGGCGACGATCCGCGGCTCGGCAAGATCGACGTGGTCATTCTCAGCCACGCACACGGCGATCACATCGGCGACATGAGGCTCAAGGCGCCGGAAGCGGGTACCTGTGACAACCCGCAGGTTGCCTCGGCCGCGCCGAATTCCACCACCGGCGAGATCGTGGCTGCGAAGAATGCCGCGGTCGTCATGGTCGTCCCGCTCGCCAACTTCATCGGCCGCAAGGCCGAGACCATACGCGGCAAGCCGACCACCGCATGTCCGCTATCCGGTGCCGACATCGTCGCACCACTCGCCGCACCCTGCCTGGCCACGGTGCAAACTGGCGGATCGCGCACGATCAAGGCATCGGCGACGGCCAAGCCCGTCGAGATCGTCCTGGTGCCCGCGGCGCACGACAGCACCGTGCCGATCGCGCTCCTCGGTGATGCCGAGCGCAGGAACCTCGAGCCCGACAATGCGAGCCTGGTGCTCGGGCCCCCGGGCGGCTATGTGATCCGCTTCACCAATGGTCTCGTCGCATACCTCAGCGGCGATACGGGGATGCACGCCGAAATGCAGACCATCGAGCGCGATTTCTACAAGGTCAACCTGCTCGAGCTCAATTTCGGGTCGAGCGCGCTTTCGCCCGAGGCCGCCGCGTATGTCGTCAACACGCTGGTGCAGCCGGCGTCGGTGATCGTCTCGCACGTCAACGAGGCCGCAACCGCCGGAGGCAAGCTGCGCCCGACGTCACGCACCGCGGCCTTCGTTGCGCTCGTGCAGGGACGCCCGGTCTATCCCGCACTGAGCGGCAAGACCATGGAATTCGACGGCAGCGGAAAATGCGTCGTGGGCTGCTGACACAAGCGCGTGCGCCCGAATAGGTCCGTTGCCGAAGCCTTCACGCCGTCGGTAGCAGCCGATACATCGTTCGGGTGGTGTTCCTGAACGACGGGCGCACGCGCGAGCTCCAAGCGGTCGTCCGCACCACCATCCAGCGCGCAGAGCCGAAGGTATGCAACGACCCGAGGTCATAGCATGCGCCGTAAAGCGGTCGCCGGTCCGCGCGCCCATAACGCGCGGCGAAGATGGTTCCCGGCACGCCCGCGAGCCCCACGAGGTGTTCCTGGTCGTACCACGCGTTGAAATCGTCTTCGTGCCCGGCGGCCACGTCGGTTTCAACGACGTAGTGAAAGACCGGCGCCGCGCCCAGCGACGCACCGTGCAAGGCGACCAGGGTGCGCAATGCACACGAACGCGCCGCGGGGAGGAGCGATGATCGCTCCAGCGCCTCACGCACGCGCACGTTCGCTGCGCCGGCCGGTGCGTCTGCCGCGAAATAAATTCGAGCCGCCGTTCCTTCGACTGCGCGCATCGCCCGGCCACCGCACGCCACGCAGGTCGCGATGATGTCCGCGCTGCGAGCGCTCTGCGCGCGCTCCGCCGGCCATTCAAAGTCGATGACCCACGCCGCGTCGAATGCCATGCTCAGTGCTCGACGTTGAGCGCCACGAGCAGCCTTGACACCATGTTGTACGCAGCGACGGTCGCGACGGTCTCGAGTACGCCGCGTTCGTCGAAGCGTGCGCGCAGACGATCCATGATCGACTCGGAGACGACGATATCGCGAGTCATGGCATCGGTGAGTTCGAGCACGAGCTGCTCGTCGGTGTCGAATATATCGTCATTCGAGGGCACGGCAGTCGAGGCGTCGATCGGATGGGGTAAACGCCACGTGCGCACCGCGTCGATTTTGGCCTCGGACAGTCCCGCCTTACGCGCAGGCGGCAAGTGCTCGTGGTATTCGAACGACGCGCGGTTGATCACCGCCACGCGCAGGATCATGAGCTCGCGCAGCGACGGCGGAACGCTACTTTGGTGGCGAATCGCCGTGAGCAGCTTCTCCCATCCGCCCGCAAGCGGAGCGCTGTTGAGCAGCACGCGATAGAGCGGCGAGACGCGCCCGCGCTGAGCAACGATCTCGCGCTCGAGGTCGGCGAGGTCGGCGCGCGTGCCCGGAACGACGGGCGCAATGCGAGGGCCGGTAGCCATGCTCACTCGGGCTTGATCTTGTTGGCGCGGATCAGCGCGCCCCATTTGGCGGTGTCGCTGCGCGTCACGGCGTCGAGCTCCTGCGGAGACGACGGCGCAGGATCGGTTCCCGCTGCGATCAGCTTGTCGCGCATCGCGGGACTCGTCAGCGTCGCGCGCACGGCACGATTGAGCGCCGCGATGCGCTCAGGTGGCGTTTTAGCGGTGGTATAGAGCGCGTACCAGTTGTTGGTGTCGACGTTGGCGATGCCCTGCTCCGCCAGCGTCGGTACGTCCGGTAGCACGGGGCTGCGCTTCGGTGCCGCAAGGCCGACTGCCTTTAGCTTGCCGCTTTTTACGTGCCCGATCAATCCCGGGATGTCGCCGAAGAAGGCATCCACCTGTCCGCCCAGCACGTCGCTGATCGCGGGCGCGGCGCCCTTGTACGGAACGTGCAGCAGATCGGCGTTGGTCGCCAGCGCGAGCTGCTCTTCGGCGAGATGCGGAATGCTGCCGATGCCCGACGATGCGATGGTGAGCTGCCTGCCCTGCTTCTTCGTCGTCGCGAGCCATTCGGGCACGGTCTTCGCGGGATTGCTGGGATTGATGACCAGCAGCTCGTCGTTGTTCACGACCATCGACACCGCTGCGAAATCGCGCGCTACATCGTAGGGAAGCTTCTCGTATAGCACGGGATTGATCGCCACCGCGCCGACGCTGGTGAGCCAGAGCGTCGTCCCGTCCGCGATCGCGTGCGCAACGGCTTCCGCGCCGATGGCACCGTTGGCTCCAGGCCTGTTGTCGACGATCACCTGCGTTCCGAGCTCCTTCCCAAGTTGCTCGCCGATAGAGCGCGCGACGAAATCGACCGGACCGCCCGCCGGAAACGCGACGATGATGCGCACCAGCCGGTCGCTTGGTATCCCCTGTGCGAGCGCGATAGCGCCGGCGAGCCATGCTACGGTGGCCACGACCCCAATCGAACCGCGTTTCATCGAGTGCCTCCGTGGTTTACCGCGGACGAATCGGTCACGTTGCCGATGGCATGGTGCATGCGCTGCGCCGCGTCTCCCGCGCAGCGCAGCGTCCCTCGAGGCTGACCGGCTCGCGATCGACCCGACGATCGACCTTGCACTCGAAGCGCGCTCATCGCGCGAAACGGTACAAGCGTTGCGGGTTGGTCAAGACGTTGCGGAAGGTCGGCCGGGTGGTACAAGCGTTGCGGGTTGGTCAAGACGTTGCGGAAGGTCGGCCGGGTAAAGGAGCGCGGCGTAGTAGCGCGGAAAATATTTCCTGTCGTCGGCGAGCACCATCAATCCGTAGCGGTCGATCTCGGCGTCGGTCGAGTGATGTCGATAACGTCGAACTGCCTCTGTTCGATCGCCTCGCAGGCCAAGCGATGAGATCGCCCTATTTGAGGGAAAACCGTTTGCGCTTGAGAATCGGTGCCCCACTGCGTTGCTTGCCAACGATCTCGTGCGTTGCACCAGGGGGAAGCGGTTTCCCGGCCTTGACCGCCTCGCCTCTGGCGAGGATTCCCTGCTCGAATTTCGCTTTCGCTGCCGCGACCTCAGCTTTGGTAACGGGCGGCAGCTGCGCCGCAGCGGTGGTCGCCACATCCCGCGTCCGCGCGACACGGCGGCGCGCGGTCTTTGTTGCGGCCGCCCCAGCTGGCCCGGCGGTCGCGGCCTTGAGCTTGGATGTCTTGTTTGCCATCACGATCTGCTCGGTCCTGAATATTCTAATCCTGAGAGAGTCGGCTGGCGAGCGCACGGTCCGGGACGCTTCCACCGGTGACACATCCGCGCCCGCGGCCGCCGTGAAGCTCATCCGGCGACCGCGAAACCTGCTTCCGACCTCATCGCGAACAGGAGCCGCCGGGTACGCTGCAACCGCAGTGAAACAGTCTGCGCGCAAGCTTCAATCCATCCTTGGTCTTGATCAGCACATGCGTTTTGCGCAGCTTGTCACGCAAGGTGCTGTGCGTTATCCCGATTTTTTTCGCGCCCGAATCGGTATCGATACGGTCATGGGCGAACAGCATCTTTACGAAGCGATGCGCCGCCTGTTGCACGGCGTCGGGACCGGTCTGCCGTTGTACCAATCCCGCTGCGGCGCTGAGCAATGGCTTCTGCTCGACCGGCGCGACCACCACCAGATTCTTCTCGCGCAGCCCGAATTCCTGTCCATCCAAAGTCACTTTCTGCAGTTGGGTTACGGGTGATGCTGCCATTTCCATTCTGGCGGCCGCCACGGCCGGGCTCTTCGCCTTGTGCGGCGCGAGTGCCTGCACCACGGTCTTGGGGACAATGAGCCGCTTCACGAACGTCGTCGTGAGAGCGCTGCGATACTTGCCCGCGAATCGCGCGGTATCGGCATCGATGATATGCGAGGCCACCCGCGCGAAATAGTCGGGCTGCACCGGCGCTGCCTTGGTCGCGTCCATCAGCAATTGCGCGAAATCCGCCGCGACCGCAACTAGGTCGGCCTGCGTCGGATTCTTCGACCGGATATTGAGCATGCCCGACAGAATTTCATAGAAGGCGCCGGTGAATATGCGCGAGAAGGAATGCACCTCGGCGCAAAGCGCGGTGGCCGGCGCGCTGTCGGGCAACGTCTGCGGATTGACGTACTTGAAGGCGTTGTATGCATTGCGGAGGCAGTCGGGGTCGACGTCGGCCTTGTCGACCGCGCGGATGGCGTCCCCGAGTTGCTCGGCGCAGCGCGACAACTGAGACGACTTGTAGCCCTTGACGCCGCTCAATGCCGCGGCGCGCACGCTCGGCAATTGCAGCGCCGAGAGAATGGCGCTCATGTCACCGAAGGACTCGTGAAACGCACCCGCTTCGATGAAGGGTGCGTCGAACAGTTGCGGACGATGCGCGTCCAGACAAGCGTGTCCCATTTCGTGACACACCACGTCCGGACTTTCGCCCGAGTAGTAGGTGACCTGCCCTACCTTCTGGTGAAAGAATGCCAGCTCGGTGCGGTCGTAGTACGCGTTGAGGTCGACGCCTTTATCCAGGTTAACAGCCAAAACGGCGCCAGGCTGCCACTGCTTGACACCCAGCAACGGTGCCCAAAAGTCGCCGCCACGACGCAATGCTTCCGCGGCGGTCCAATAACGGAATTGGGCCGTCCCTTTCGCATACATACCGGGAGCAACGCTGGGTCCCTTGATCTTGTACTTCAGAGGGCCCTTGGAAAGATCGGGCACCGGTCGCGAAATGACATCCAGGCCTGATGCCGGGTCGTCCTGCCACGCCGACACGGTCGCTGGCGACGCACGCTTGGCGGCACCTCGCTTGGCTGTACGCTTGGCTGGCTTCATTTTCTTGGGCATGTTCTTTTCTCCTTTCAATCGAGCGATCAGCGCGGTTCAGGACATGTTGCCAAGATCGCAATCGGCCGGCGTGCTCAAATAATCCCGAACCTCCGGACTCGTGCGGCGGGCGCATTTCAGCGTCAGCCTGCACGCAATGTAGTCCGCTAGAAGCCGAAGTGCTGCCGCTGATTAACTGGACGATCCGCAGACTAATCCTCTTGACAACCGACCATCGTTGCCGGTCGTCGGCAATCTGCGACAAGGATGAAGCCGATCACTGGATCACGTACTTCACCAACTCGTAGGTGTCCTCGGCCAACTTCGTGCCGTCCGTGGTAAAGACCGTACGCACGTGCTTTACGGTGCGCTTGGCGTCCGGCGAATACCATAGGACATACATGATGCGCGCCGGCGTCCCCTGCGCTGCAGAGCTGGCGCTGGCGTTGCGGTTGCTGTTCAGCTCGACGCGCAGCGCTTTGAAGGTCCCTGCCGGCACCGACACGGAGTCCCATCCGACGACGCGGCCCTGACTGTACCAAAAGAACGGGTCGTCGAGCGGTGTCGCGAGCGACTTCCACGTTGTCCCGGGTTGCAGTGCGCCGAACGCCTGAAGGAAGGGGTTGAACTCGACGAAGTAATAGCCCTGGCCACGCCATTCGACGAAACGACTGTCGGCGCCAAAGGATTTGCTTTCGGAGATCTTGCCGCCATTCGCCACAAAGCTCATCGTCTCCCGCACTTCGCGATCCGATACTCCGGTAACTTGGTGGAAGAAGGTGCGCGGTTCCACGTTCTTCCACATGCTCCTGAAGTTGTACTGCCAGCTGTCGCCGACGCGGGGAAAGCCAGATGGCACCGCGGCAGTCGCTGTCGGAGCGCGCATGATCTCCAGCGTGACGCGATCGCCAGCCTTCAGTTGTTCGCCGCCCTTGGGCGATTGTGACACCACCGTATCCGCCGGTGCCGAAATCTTTGAATCAGGTTTGCTCTCGACTACAAGCACCTCCAAGCCGGCCGCCTCGAGCTCGGCGGTCGCGTCACGTCGCGACTTGCCGATCTGGTTCGGGACGGCGATGAGTTGCGCGGACTGTGGTTTCACGACTGCCTCGACGGCGATGGCGCGAGTGACGACCGCACCTGTGGCGCTGCGCGCGCTCAGGGTGTACGTCTTCCGGCCACCTCCAGCGACAAGGACGCATTCTTTTTCCAGCGGCCGCACTGCTCCGGGCTCCGGCGTGATCGTAGCGCTGGCGGCGTTCTCCACGCCATAGCAGAGCTGCACTTTGTCGTCGACCTGGCGCGATTCGAAGCGGAGTATCTTCGGTGACGGAGCAGCGACATCGGCTTTGCGCTCGGGCGGAGGAACCGGAGCAACGGCGGCTGGTGGTTTGGCCTTGTCGATCGGTGGCGTGACCTGGGCCACCACCGGCGCTGCGCCGCGCCCGAGCAAAGTGATCATCGCTACCGCGTTCGCGGCGTCGTGGGTGATGATGAGCGTGGCGGCCCGCAAGCCTGCAGCCTGCGGGTTGAAGCTGACTTTCATACTGCACGAGGCGCCAGGGGGAAGGTCGCCGCGGCTGCATTGATTCTCGCTGAGCGCAAAGTCCGCTGCGCCGGTACCTTCGAGTTTGACGCTGCTGATGTGAAGCGCTGCCCCACCGCGGTTGGAGATTGTAATTTCAGAGGATGGGCCAGCGGCCTGCAGCGGTTGTTCAGCGAACTCCAGCTTGTCCGGTGCAACGAAGGCAACGGGTGGATTGGGTGCGGGCGACGCAGGCTTGACGTCCTGGCGCCAGGGATGGGTCAGATAGAGCGCAACGGCGGAAGCGAACAAGAGAGTCGCACCAAGCAGCCACCGCCAGAGTCCGTTGGGACGCCCCGCCACACCCCCCGGCGTTGCTTCGAGCCGCATCTCAGGCTGGATGGGTTGCAGTTCGGCACGCGCGCTCCCCGCAGGCGGGGCGTCGGAGGCTCGTGCCTTGTCATGATCAAGGATTTTCTCCAGGGTGCGAATCAAATCGGCACCGGTCGCATCCCATTGTTTGTGGCTGAGCTCGACCGCTTGCCGCCGGGCGAGCGGCAGCAGATCCGGCGGCAATTGGTCGGCGCGCGGCATCTGCGCGCCTTCAACGAGCACCGGCACTACACGGATACCGCGGGAAAGCGCCGTCACGGTTTCGAGGCGCACGAAATCGGCGGGGTCGTCGAGTCGGTGCCGACCTGCGCTGTCGGTTGCGAGCCAGTCCTTGCCAATGAGCACGATCAGGATTTCGCATGAACCCAGCGCGCGCTCGATCGCCTCGAAGAAATCGACCCCCGGCTCGATCCCCTGCACGTCCATGAATACGCGCTCGCTACCAAAGTGGGCAGCGAGTCGGTCATAGAGTCGGCCGGCATAGCCTGGCGCGTCGTCGCGCCGGTAGCTGATGAAAATGCCATTCATGGTTCAGTGTCCCCGATGGGGAGGATAATAATTCCTCGCCCTGGGACGAACCAGGATTCGCGTAACGTCATCGGGTGCGACGCTATGGCCTGGCAGCGTACTGAAAACCGTGGCACATCGCCCACAACCTGCACGTCCGGGAAGCAGCCAACAGGGAATCCGAGTGTTTGACGATCAACTTGAGAGTCCCAGGGCGATGACCGGGGACGGCGCGCCAACTCAGCGGGTTGCAGTCAAGACGCCGCTATCGCACGTGCCGGCAAGCGGTTCCTGGATTGCGAAAAACCTCTCGCGTGATCGGCTTGGTCTGCGTTGAACATCTAAGTCGAATCAGGTTGCGAACATCGAAGCCCCGATGTGAGGTCGACCCCCAGATCGCGGCCCGCCGGTCCTAGTCAACTCGCTGAGCTTTGCCTGGATAACCGACATTGGCAACGACTCAGCTCTCACGCCTGGCGCGCTCCCGCTGGCAGAGGGGAATATCGTGACCGAATGGCTGTAAGCCACTTGCTTAAGCCTTTGCGGAACGCTTTCATGGCGAGCAACCTTGGGGCATCGGGCCGACGCGGCTCAAGGCGATAGTGCCCGACAGGCCACTACTGCTGCCACCGGTGAAATTGTAGTTGAACGTCGCGCTCGTGCAGCTCTGGAATGCCAGCGTTCCCGTTCCGACCTGAACCGTTGTCGGCGGTGGAACCGTCGGCATGTCGAACATCCCTCCGGTGGTTTGATAGATCCGCACGGGGATCGAACGCGTGCCCGGCGCAAAAATGCCTGCCTGCGCCGTGTACCAGCGCTGCCCTGCTGCCCCGGCGCCTGCGCCGCTCGGTGCGTACGTGTACCAGGCGGCGAACAGCCCGGAATTCGGGTTGACCTCGACGGTGAAGCCCTGGCCCGATGTCGCGGGGGTGTACCAGTTGCCGGAAAACGCAAAGTCTGCATTGGTACCCGGTGTGCCCGTCGCCGAACAGGTCACGTTCGGCGTTAGCCGCGTCAGCGGGATGGTCCCCATGCGACCCGTGCCGTCAGCGAAGCTGTACGTTATTTGACCGCTCGAGCATGTATCGAAGCTCAACGTGGCGGTCCCAACCGCCACCGCATTGGTAACGGGCAGCGCATTGAAGTTGCCACCGATGTTTCGATAAATTGTCAGCGAGGCGTTGGGCTGCCCGTTGACCACTGGCCCGCTGAGTGTGTACCAGCGCTGGCGGTCCGCTCCGCCGACGACGCTATCGTAGGAGAACCAGCTGACGAAGACCAACCCCGTTGCAGGGCCCGACTGATTGGGAAACACCTCGACTTCGAACCCCTGGCCGCTGGTTGCCGGCTCATACCAGGAACCGGTCAAGCCGTGCTGATTCAGATTCACCGCCGACAAACCCGTAGGGTTTATCGTGATGGCGAAGTTCTGTGTGGCAGCGGGGTTCACTCCGTTGGATGCCGTCACGGCACCACTAAACATACCGGCCACGGTCGGCGTGCCGCTAACAACGCCGCTGGTTCCGTTGAGCGTGAGTCCCGTGGGCAGCATGCCTGTCGATACCGTAAATGTGGGAGCCGGGGTACCGGTCGCGGTGTAGGTGTGGGAATACGCCACCCCGCGCGTGCCATCCGGTGGAGGACCGCTGGTAATCGTCGGCGCAACCTGTGGAGCGGCGATCGAGATGGCGAAAGCTTGCCGACTGGGAGCGCCGATGAAATTCGATGCAGTCACAGTGCCCGTGAACATGCCGGCAACGGTTGGCGTGCCGGTAACTTCACCTGTCATTCCGTTCAGCGTCAGACCGGTAGGTAATGCACCCTGAGTTACGGCAAAAGCATTTGGAAGGCCGGGATTCTCGCGGAGACTGGGCGTCCCGGTCGCCGTGTAGGTATAGGAGTACGCTGCTCCACGCGTGCCGTTTGGGGGCGCCGTACTTGTTATTGCTGCGGCGCGAACGTTGGGACTGGTCCCTATTTCTGCAACGATGCTCGCTCTCCCCGTTGCGCTCAGACTGGCTAACCCCCCCATGCCTGCTGAAATCTTGAAGTTGAGATACGTTAGATTGTTGGCCGCCCGGATTGGTCTCCCACCGGTTGAGTCAGGATTGTCGGTTTGCGAGGACAAAGCAGCGTGACATCCAGCGCGAGCACACGTGTCCGAAAACGTCGGATTGGCTGCAATCGCCAACCCCGCCGAAATCGGTACGAATAGGATCGCAAGCGATCTTAGTATCGTCTTAATCATTGTTGTCACCTGTTGTTGATGACCACAAGACATTAGACGGGCACAGTCCCACCCCTTAGATCAGTAGATAGCGGATCTGTGCGGCATCCCCTAAACCACGCCTGTACACTACCTCGGACCACCGAGAGCATCAAGCCCGAATATGCACGTTGTAGGCTACTCTAGGACCTCTGAAGTATACCCTCGGGGGACTTCTCAGCCGCCTGGTGCAAGCCAACAGCGGTGCCATGGCGCGGATCGGGTGTGGTGTCCTTTCGGGCCCCTATGCGTCGCGCCGTTCCCGCCGCTAGTTCTTGTTGAGAGCTTCCCGAATCTTTTGTGCCAGTTGTTGGTGCCGCGCAGCCTCTGCGTTTTGCCCAGCCGCCGCGAACGCTCTGGCCATTCTGTCGTGACTGATCGCGAGATCGAGTTGCAAATCGCCATTGCTCGGGTCCTGCTTGGCGAGCTGCTCGGCGATCTCGAGATCGATCCGGTACTCCCCCAACGCGCGCTCAGCGTCACCACCGGCCAACATTACATCACCGATTTTTTCGTGGCTGTTTGAGAGTGCACGCTGCAAGCTGACGTTGCTCGGGTCCTGCGCACTGAGCTGCTGGACGATTTCCATACCAGTGCGGTACTCACTCAGCGCGGCCGCCGTTGCGCCCTGGGCCATGAGCACGTTGCCCATTCGCTCGTGATAGATCGAACGATCGCGCCGCCAGTTGGGATTGCCGGGATCCGACTCGATCAGCATCTGAATAAGCGGCCCCGATTTTTCAAAAGCGTCGCGAGCCAGCGGCAGATCACCGCGCTGCAAGTACTTATCGCCAAGTTTCAGCAAGTTGCTTGCCCGCTCCCGCGCCGATGCCTGACTTTCCCCGCCGAGGTTTTTTATCTGCTCCAAGGTGCGAACGTTCTGCTCCAGCAGCTCGATCACGAGGTTCCCTGCTCCCGGAATCTTTCCAAGCTTGTCGGCAAAGCCGTAGGTGAACTCTCTGACGGTGTTGAATACCTGCAATTGCTGCTTGGCCTGGTTTTCGGCTCGCTCGCTGGCGATCTTCTCTCGTCTGCTAATGATCGCTACAGCGACGCTGAGACCCACGAGCGCAACCGCGACCACAATCACACGGCCTCTGACACGATATGCTTTCCACTTGCTCTTGCGCAGGAACGTGTCCACCCGTTCGAAGCCGCCGCCATAGCGTTGTGCCCATGCGGCGTTGGGCTGTTCGCGCTCGAACCAGTCCAAGGCGAGCCGAAGGTCGGGATTGCGCCACAAGCCAGCCTTACCGGCCTGATACCGATTCGCCGCGTCGGCAAGGCGCAAGTACATGACGCGAGAATCGCTCTCCTGATCGACCCAGCCGTCGAGTCGCTTCCATTTGCGGATGAGGCTTTCGTGTGAAATATCGATGACTGAATCATTCTGGAGCGTTGCCCCGAACGGCGGCATCAGGAACGATCGAGCCGGATTGCGAAACTTGTCGATCACTTCGATCACTTCAGCGGGCTGCGCCGCAGCCACAGCGCCCAATTCTTCGAGCTGGGCCGGGTGGCGAGTTTCCCGGCTGTCGGGACCTCTTTCAGTCAGGCGTTTGAAGAGCTTTTCAGCGATCTTCCGGCTTCGCTCGGCGTTGAGCTCCTGGTAGGCTTCGTCAGCGTGCAGCGATAACGCACGGGCCATCGTCCCAATGGCCTCGTAGTCTTGCAGGTCCAGGGGCGAACCATCCTGTCGGTGTTGTTCCCAATGCTGCCAGGTGCGCATCAAGGCGTGCTGGAGGACAGGCAACTGGTCCGGATCTTCACCGACATCGTTCAACACCCGCTGCACCAGCCGCTGGCTGATCTGGCCGCCACCGACGCCTATCGGGCCCTCGATCGCCTGACGTCGTTCGTCGCGATTCATCCGTGGAATCAGATACTGGCTATCGTTCATCATCTCGGGAAGGCCGCGAAACTCTGCACAATCCCCCAGAAAGTCGGAGCGCATGGTCAACATGACATGAATCGGTATTGCCGCCTGCTGTGGTGCCTCGAGAAGCAACTTGACGAAAGCCGCCGCATCACCCTCCGAGGTCGCGTCCTTGCGTACGCGCTTGTACCTGAACAACTCTTCGAACTGATCGACCACTACCAGGATATTCTCGTCCCGCGCTAGGCGCGCCTGCTGAACTGCATCGATCAAGCCCAGCGAGCCTCGCCGCAGTGTTACTTCTATGAGCGCCTTGGGAAAGGCATCACCCTCAGGGACTTCGGGATTGCGAAGCACAGCCTGGAGCACTTCAGCAAGAGTCGCGATTGGCGCGTTGCCCGGGCGCATAAGGGCGATGCGCCAACTCGATCCCGCCGCAGCCATGAATCCGCCGCGGAGGTTGGCAAACAGACCTGCCCGCACCAGCGAAGACTTCCCGCTACCCGACACGCCGACCAACGCCAGGAAACGTTTTCGGGCGAGCCGCCTGACGAGTTCATCGCTCTGCCCATCTCGTCCGAAGAACAAGTAGGATTCGTGTTCGTCAAAAGGGCGCAGTCCGACGAACGGGTTGAACATTTCCTGCCCGACCCCCGCCGCCGGCTCGCTCATGGTTGCGACGTCAATGGCCGCAGGAATGGGGCAAGCGTGTCGGCGGGAAATCCTTGCAGTGCACTAATGACCATTGCATCTTGCGTCCGGAAGCGCTCTTTTTCCTGTTTCGGCGGTGCCCCGACAAAAACGGCTTTTGCCAAAAACGGCCGCTGGCGCCCCAGGCCGAACGCCTTGCGCAAGTCATATAGCTTGCGTTGCACCCACAATTCACTGGTCCTTCCGTAGTAGATGATCGTGGCATCGCATTGGACGAGATTCTCCTGGTGGTACTCGCGCAGCTCTGTCTCGTCACCCTCGAAGTACGAGGGCTTGACCTCGTAGCCGAGCGTCATTAGGGCGTCGCGAAGTGGATCGATGTCTTGAGCATCGCGCTGGTCATGGATCAAATAGATCACGAGCGGAGCCCCAACCGGTCTGGCGCTCGCCTGCAGCTTGGACTCCTCCGCAAGTTTGCGCAGAAGGTAGGTCTTGAGGTTCTCGATACTGGTCTTGAGTAGTTCTGTATTGGGCTGATCGGCCGCGTGTTGTTGAAGCGTGTCGATGTAGCGCTGTTGGCGCTCTTCCTTGGGTTGAAGGCCTTCGGGGAGCCAGAGCACCCTGCGCAATGCGCCAGTTTGTGCGAGGACGCCTGCCTGCTCGATCTGGATTTCGACGGTGGAGCGGTTTTCTCCCTCAAGCGTGGTGCCGTACAACTCTCCGAGCAAGTGCACGGAAAGATTCGATTGCTGGAGTTGGCTTGCTACGAATTCACGGTATCGAGCGCCGTTCTCGGGAGAGGCCTCACAGGGAAACACTACGAAACCATGCTGGCGTAGCTCGCGCCTCATCTGATCGGACAATGGGCGCAGGTCGGAAATGGAATCGGCAATGTAAACGACGCGCTGGGGCTTGGCGGGTTGCGCTGTTGCGTCTTGCGGCGCGATTGTGCGCAACGCTTGGAGTGTCATCTTGATGTCGTAGGCCAGGTCATCGAGGGTATCAAGGCAGGCCTTGTAGGATTCGTCGGCGGCATTCGGAGGAAGGCGGTACTCCCGCGCCCGCTTCGCTTGATCGAGTGCGTAGAATTCATAGCCCAGAAGAGACTGCAGCGGCAACGGCATCTCCTGTCGCGCGACTTCGGTCTTTACGACCTTGAGAAGGCGTGCCTTGTCCTGGAAGCGTATGCCTCCAGTCTGTTCGGCAGCGCGGCAAAACTCTTCAACCTCTTGCAGGCACGATTTCGACCTGACGTAACGCGGCGTAACAATTGATAGCAACAGCGCCGTTTTCAGGAGCTTTGCCTTGATGGTCTCTGTAAAGTATTCGTTCCCGGACAGCGCGGGATCGCGCCACACATTAGGCTCTTCGCCTAGAAGCTGGCGGAGCCGGACCTCGAGCGCTTGATGAAATACTTCGATCCAGCCTCGTTCTTCCGCGAACATCGAATCGTTGTCGAAGTGGGCGTAGCTAATGAAGACGTCACTCTCACAATTTCGGACATAGCTCATGTTGGATTTGACGAGTGCAGGTAAGTTGGCGACCGCAGAATGATAAGCATAGCAATTTGCCGGATTCGGCTCGCGATTGCGTGCGCACACGATCGATTCGATGACACCGTGGGCTTCCCGTCACGGCCAAAAAGGTGGACACTGTGTTGGGCCGCATTCTGGAGAAACGGTAATTCCTTATAGGGCGACGCAACGGGCCTACCACACCGTAGCCCAGGATAACCCCTACCGAAAGCCGAAAAGGAACCGTCGTGAAAAGATCTACCGAGACAGATGACCCACGTCGCCGATTGCTGATTCAAGCTCTTGCCGCGGGGATGTTTTCGGGCGGCCTCACCGGATGCAGCCCGCTTGCTGCCCAGATCGTCAGCGGTCGCGCGACAAAACTTCCGCCTGGGACGTCGGTGTTTCGCAGTTCCGGCACCGCCACCGTCAACGACAAGCAAGTGACTGTTGAGACGCAAATCCGGCCCGGTGACACCCTGCGTACGGGAAAGGACAGCGAGATTGTGTTCGTCGTTAGCGACTGTTCGATGATGCTGCGCGCCGACAGTCATGTCATCCTCGATGCCGAAAGAGGCGCGGAACCTTCAACTCGACTCGCAGGCCTGAAGTTACTGGCCGGCAAGCTGCTGTCCGTGTATCCCCCAGGTCCCGTTCAGATTCAAACGGTCACCGCTACCGCCCGAATCCTCGGAACAGGCGTGTATGTCGAGGCCGATCAGGAACAGACTTACTTCTGCACGTGTTTTGGCGTTACGGAAATATCGGCCAAGGATGACCCGGACAGCAAGGAAACTGTTGCAGCGACCCACCATAACAAGCCGCTCTACATCATCGGCGGTACCAAGAATCGCGGAAAGAGCATCCGCCCGGCACCGTTCATCGACCACACCGACCAGGAGCTCGCGCTTATCGAGACGCTGGTCGGACGGACACTGCCGCAAACGTTCACATTTCCGGACAAGAGATACGAGGCGCCAGGACGTCCCTATCGCCCCTAGGAAGCTATCACGCTACCGCGGCGCCCCGTTCACGATCCAATTCAAGAACAAATCGTAGTTCGCGCGGTCACCAGCACCGGGCGCAAGTTCGTCGTGGAACCCCGTTAACGGGCCGCCGCCGCCATGGTGATGGCCGGCAGGCTTGCGCAGCAGCGGGCTCGCAACGATTTCCGTAAAATTGACCCGGCTCCGTATTTCAGCGTAGAACGCCGCGTCATCGGCTCGTGGATTGCCCTGATTATCGACGAAAAAGATAGGCGGCCCTGCCGACGCGCTGCCAGGTGTTGGCAGATGGCAACCCTTGCAACCTGCGGAATCCGATTCCAGCACGTTCCTAATATGAGAGAAACGTATCCTGTCAGGCCCGGGAGACTGAAGGTTATTGACGACAAGAGTCAACAGAGACGGCGCGCTCTGCGTCGGCCCTTTCCTCGCGACGAGTCCAAGGACGTAGGTCCCGTCCATCGTCGTGTTGAATGTCGGCGTTGCGGAATTGAGATCGTCCAGCGTCGGAGCAGCTCCGACGGGACCAGAAACGAACGACCACCTAAATCCATCTGCGAATAGACTGGCCGTTGCCGAGAGCGTGCTTGTCCTTGTAATAGTTCGATCTGGTCCCGGATCCGCGATCGGGCGCCCGGGCTGAAGCACTGCGTTATTGGCATCCGATACTGTGAAGCCCTGGTTTGTGAGAAATGCGGCCAGCGTCGATGGTCCCGGACTGGTTGAACTCCAGAACGTGTCGAACACAATTTTCGCGAGCGGCATGTCACCCCGGTCGATCACATGCGCCTTGATACGATCATCGAATCCCTGATTCCGCGGATAAACAGTTCCCTGAAACTTTGCGAACGCCTGAAACTTATCGAACGTCGTTAGATCGATGTCGGACCCCGCAGCGACACCGCTGCCTCGCAGAATGTGGCAACTGCGACACGACGGCGCTACGACATTCTGGTAGAGAGCGGTTTGATCATTCGGCCACCCTTCGGGCGGCATATAGGTATCGGAAAGCGTATAAGTCGGGCTAGGCAGCCCATCGCCGCCATAAGCCTGCTTGATGAGGTCGGCGGCGGCAGTTCCCTGCCACTCGCTGGCGTTCGCTTCGCGCCGACAGGAGTCCTCCGCGCCCTTCGGTGCGTCCCCCGACGCCAACGGATACGAACACAGCACAAACATATTCATCGTCTTGAGCGCCGACTCCTGCTCAGATCGAGTGTAGCCCGCTTGCGTGGAGAACTGTATGGCGCCCACTTTCAAGGAAGTGCCTGTGGCTACTTCGGAGGGAATACCTAGTTCGAAGGGAGCCAAGTGCGCCTGCACATCGCCGGGCGCACCTGAGGCCGAGTTCTGCACCACGGCGAATGCGAGGTTTCCAGTTGCGTCCGGTATCAGCGCATCGCCGCGCCCGCCATGGCAGGTGATGCATGGCCCCGGCATGAACTTGTTGCCTCGTCCATCCATGTCGACCGCCAGCTGTCGCTGCCCCGTCACCGGATCAAAGCTGAAGAACTTCGCGAACTTCACACCGCCGCCCGGACTGGGACTGAATTCGATCGCATTGATCAGCGTCAGCCAGCGTTTGTCCTGGGCTATGGCAGCGTCCAGACTCAGGTGCGATTGGGAGAAACCGTACGCGGCCCCCGGGTTGGCCAGGTAATTCTCCACCAGGAACGCGATCGTGCCGTCGGGATCCGGGTTCTTGCGCGCCGTCATCCGCCGCCCGTAACCAAGGTCCCGGCTGTCTCCAAACACCGCGGTGACCTGAACTCCCGTATTCGAGTCGAACTTGTTTGCAGCCTTCCACTTGACCAGCGTATCCTTTTCCTTTGCCGGGTCGATCGCTGCGTAATAGGCTTGCGCATAAGCGCTCGAGTCGATTTTCGGGGACGAACCGTCAGGTACTGCCTGCGGGTTGGGAAATAACAGGAAGCTGTCTGACCCGGTGGCGGTGGACACTGGCGGAGCCGATGGGGAAATGTCTCCTCCGGAGCCTCCACCACCACACCCGGCCAGCAAGAGCGTCATTAGGCCCGAGCTGACACAGGCAATAACGCATCTACAAGTCATTGTCGAGTCCTCAGAAGCGCCTTAGATAAGCGATCATGAATTGGTTATCTACATAGCGCGGTGTGCCTTGGAAATCGGGTTTCTGCGTCGCCGTCGACCGTGCCCATCTCCAGGAGACATCGAGCGAACCACTCGATCCGAACGGAAGGTTGTAGCCGAGCGTCGTAATGACCGTCCTAGCGTCGAATCGATAGCTGATCAGCTGCGGATTCGTATACGCATCGTCGGCGACGAAGACTTGGGCAATATCTAGATTCACCAGTGACTCGGGCCCCGTGGACACGGCGTTGCCCGCACGATATTCGCCGTTCAGATAGACCGTGCCGTGCTCTACAAGTGAGTAGTCCAAAGAAAGCTGTACCGAGTTGTCGTTTGCGTCGAATACCGAGTTGTTGGCGTTGCGGCCGTTGTGCGCCAGCACACCGAACAGGTTCATGCGGTCCGTGATCGGTTGAAGTACCGAAACGCCAACGGAGTAACGGTTACCGCTGCGCTGTGCAGATCCAAAGTGTTCTGCGGAAGCGCGGCCAAACAAGGACAGTGTCGGCGCGTAGAATTCAGGCGACTTACGGTACTGAAAAGCTGCTTCGATTTCTCCGAACACGCGACCCAGCTTTGGGAAGAATCTAGCCAAGTCCCCGCCGACCCCTCCATCCAACACGACTCGGCTGGCCTCGTTGACGGGGAAGCTACGGCTCGCAGTCGCATTCAGGTTGTAGAACTGGTCGGTAAGGCGCTCTTGACCGTTGGCCGCCCTGTTAACGTTGTTGTCGTACATGTAGCCCAGATCTATTCGTACGTCGATTGGGTTATCCGAAGTACCGTCGGCAACCGGTTGCGCGTGCGCAAACGAAGCTAGGCAAAACGGGAGAAACCATACGATCCGGGACGAGGTGACGGTGCCTGCGGTCTTAGCTGCGGCTCGTCTAGGCGATGAACCACGACGCGCGGGTCGTTTAGCGATATACGAAGCCTTGCGGGAGCGGCTCCGATTGTCGGCACGCTCACAATGCACCGGACTCTGGTCGGTCGAGTAGCGCATTCGCCACCACGCAGGTAAAGTGAGCATCCTGTCGTAAACAGGACAACAGGGCCAAACGCTAGCATGTGACTGATCGCTAGGCAAGTGCGAGCTGTAAATGACCCGCGCATTCATCATCCGACCGTTCGGCGCCAAAGCAGGAGTCGATTTCGACGCCGTTGACGAAAAACTGATTCAGCCCGCACTCGCGCAAATTGGCGTTACCGGCAACACCACCACCGAAATCGTCGAGCAGGGCAACATCCGGGAGGACATGTTTCGGCTGCTGGTGTGTGCCGATCTCGTTATCGCCGATATCTCGATTCACAACGCCAATGTGTTTTACGAACTTGGAATCCGGCACGGCATGCGACCGAATGCCACTTTCCTGCTACGCGCGAACGTCGACGACTACCCGTTTGATCTGCATACCGATCGCTATCTGGCCTACGATCAGAACGATCCCGCTTCCAGCGTCGATGCACTGGCGCGATCGCTCAAGGCCACGCTCGATTCCTCGCGTATCGACAGTCCCGTCTACCAGGTCCTGCCGAACCTAAAGGCGCCGGACGCCGCCGCATTGCGTGTGGTGCCGGGTGATTTTCTGGAGGAGGTCCAGCGCGCGTGGGAAGCGGACGAGCGAGGCGACCTGCGTCTGCTCGCACACGAAGCACGCAACTTCGATTGGGCGAGCGAGGGCCTGCGTGCAGTCGGGCGCGCGCAGTTCACCCTTCAATCGAATCCGGGTGCTCGCGAGTCGTTCGAATGGCTGCGCGAGCTGCGCCCGGACGACATCGAAGCCAACCAACGCCTGGCAAGCATCTATCAGCGGCTCGGCGACATCACCCGGTCCGGTCAAGCCATCCAGCGCGTCATCGCCTCATCGGTGAGCGATCAGCGCGAGCGTGCAAAGGCGTATGCACTACGCGCACACAACGTCAAGACGCGTTGGCGCGAAGGCCTTACCGGGAAATCCGGCGACGAGGCGCGCAAGGCAGCGCTATGTGCACCCGGGCTCAAGGAGGCGCTGCAATGTTATTCGGACGCCTTCAGCCAGGATCTGAACCATGCCTATCCGGGGCTGAGCGCGCTGGAGCTGCTGTGCATCCGAAACGAGCTTGCCCAGGCCATGCCCGAGGTGTGGGCTGATCAGTTCGACAGCGATGATGACGCCAAACGCGAGCTCGCGGCTAGCCTGACTCAGTTCGAACAACTCGCCGGCGCCATTCAGCTCTCGCTCAATGCCGGAAGGGAGTCGCAGCAACCGCAACCGGTGGGCGGAGCTGACGACGCGGGCTGGCTCGAGCTATTCGAGGCGGACCTCGCCCTGCTCACTGCTACCCGCCCCAAGGCGGTTGCCCAGCGCTATCGTGACGCGCTGACCGATCGGCCGGCCTCGGTGTTCAGCTCGGTCTACGGCCGTCTCGATATGTTTCGGCAGCTGGGAGTGCGCAAGGACTTCGTCGCTGCAGCCCTTGCAACACTCGACGAGTTGAGCGCCGCACAGCCGGCGCTTGCAAAGGCGGCCGCACCGCCTCTTCGGGTCCTGCTCTTCACTGGCCATATGGTGGACAAGCCCGGGCGCGCGCAGCCGCGCTTTCCGCCTACCAAGGCCGCCGAGGACAAGGTACGGGACTTATTGCGCGAAGCGATTGCTGCGGAGCAAGCATTGAGCGACGGCAAGATCGTCGGTGTCTGCGGTGGCGCGTGCGGGGGCGACCTTCTTTTCCACGAAGTCTGCGCCGAAGTCGGCATCCCCACGCGGCTGTACCTGGCATTGCCGCGCGAACGCTTTTGCGTCACCTCTGTCCAGCATGCGGGCCCGGATTGCGTCGAGCGCTACTACAGGCTGTGCACCCGCCTGAATCCACGCGTCCTCATGGAGAACGAGGAGTTGCCCAGATGGCTGCGCGGCAAAGCCGGCTACGATATATGGCAGCGCACGAATCTGTGGATGCTGTACAACGCGCTCGCGCTTCGTGGCAAGGAATTGACGCTGATCGCACTTTGGGACACAGGTGATGGCGACGGGCCTGGAGGTACCGATGACCTCGTGTTTCAGGTGCGCACGCGCGGATACAAGCTGGTGCGCTTGCCGGCAGAGGAGCTCAAGTCCCTGGCCTAGCCGGCCGCCGAGCAGGTCGACGTTGTCGGTGTTGGCGGCGATGATTCGGAACACCTCGAGGGGATGGCGTACATGGTAAACATTATCGTCCACGGCCGTCTTGATCTGACACCGAGCACAAGCGATCTCGCACAGTCGTTCCCCGGTCAGGTAACACCCAGGTACAGCGTCGAGGTTCAAGCTGCGAGGGCAGCAACGGTCCCGCATCGACTCGAGGTCGCCGACGACGACATCGTCGAGCTCGAGCTGGAAGGAGGCGTCCGGCTATGGCAACGCGTCGATACGCTGCAAGCCGATTTTCCCGGCGTCGCACGTCGCGATGCAACCGCGGACGGCTACGTATTGCCCGGTGCGCTGCCTCTGGGTGCTGCGCATCGCGGGGTCGGACCCTGGGTGATCAAACGACTCAAGGTTCTCGGCATCGACCTCGCAGGCGATATCACGGAGTTCGCCAGCGACAAGATCGAAGGGAAGCTCCAACCGAGCCCCGGGCTTTATCGCTGTGCAAGTTCGAGCGCAACGGATTTGAAACCGGTCGGGAAGCTCGATGCCACGAAGCCGGTCCTGGTCTTCATCCACGGCACCGCCTCGACGACCGACGGCAGCTTCGGCGGACTCTGGGAGGGCGGCGCAAGCTCCCGCTACGCCGAGCTGGACAAGGCATATGGAGGTCAGATCCTGGCCTTCCAGCACCGAACGCTGAGCCAGAGCCCGATCGAGAACGCGCTCGAACTGGCGCGCGAACTCCCGGATTCGGCGCGCCTGCATCTCGTGTCGCATTCGCGCGGCGGCCTCGTCGGGGAGCTGCTGTGTCGCGCAATGCTGCAAAGCCGCTCGCCATTCGATGATGACGATCTCGAGGTGTTTGCGGAGCCGGATCGCAAGCCTGACCTCGCTGCGCTCAAGGCGTTGCGCAAGGTGCTTGCCGACAAAAACTTTCAAATCGAGCGGTTCGTGCGAGTTGCGTGTCCCGCTCGCGGCACGACGCTTGCCGATGGGCGGCTCGATCGCTACCTCTCGATCACCGTCAACGTGCTCGAGCAGATCCCGGGCTTCCGGGCCAATCCTGTTTACGACGCGACCTCGGCATTGCTGCTCGCGGTCGTCAAGAAGCGCACGCTTCCGCAGGAACTGCCCGGCCTCGAGGCTCAGATGCCGACATCGCCGCTGGTGCGAATCCTCAATCGCCCGGGGCAGACGACCCGCGCCGACCTGCACGTGGTCGGCGGCGACATCGCCGGCGACACGGCGTGGAGCAGCCTCAAGGCGCTGGTCACCGATCTTTACTACCAGGAAGACAATGACCTCGTCGTGAACACACCGTCGATGTTCGGCGGCGCCGAAAGGACCGGGGTCATACGCTATTGGATAGATACCGGTGGCGGCGTCGATCATTTTCATTACTTCCGAAATGCCGATACCGCGAGTCGGGTCGTCGCCGCGCTGGTGCATCCCGACGCGGACGTCTTCCACGCGCTCGAGAAGAAGCAGAAGCCGTCGGTGATCACGCAGGACGACTACCGGAAGCGCACCGCCGCGCCGCAGCCCCTCGTCATCGTGCTGCCCGGAATCATGGGCAGCACGCTCAAGGCGGGGGATAACCCGGTGTGGATGAACTACCTGGCATTGGCGGCGGGCGGCCTGGCCGAGCTGGAGATGTCAGCGGCGAACATCGAACCCTATGGTTTGGTCGCCGACTCTTATGGGCGCTTGTTGCGCTATCTGAGCCAGAGCCACGAGGTGATCGCGTTTCCATACGACTGGCGAAAGACGATCAGCGACTCCGCAGCGCGCCTGCGCGCGGTGCTGGCGCAGGCGGTGGAGAAGGGCGAAGCGCAGCAGCAGCCAGTCCGAATCATCGCGCATTCGATGGGAGGGCTGGTTGTTCGGGCGCTGCTGGCCGACCCCGACGGCCAGGCGCTGTGGAAGCGCATGTGCGTACACCCCTCGGCGCGCTTCATCATGCTGGGCACGCCGAACGGCGGATCGCACGCGATTGCCAGCATGCTCATTGGCCGCGACGCGCTGGTCAGGAAACTGGCGTTACTCGACTTCAAGCATTCTTACGTCGACCTGCTCAATTACATCACGCGCTTCTTCGGCGTACTGGAGCTGCTGCCCTACAAGGGCACGATCGACATCTACGAGCTGGACAGCTGGCGGGCGCTGCAAACGCAGGACCTTGCCGGACAACGGGGGATCGGCAAGAGCGAAGTGGCCACCTCACAGTCAGCCGGCTTCGAATGGCTTCTACCCGACGCCAGCCAACTCGCCGAAGCGCGAAGGATTCGCGATCTGCTACAGGCAAGTCCCATCGATCCGGAGCGGATGATCTATGTCGCGGGCTGCTCCGACGCGACCGCGGTCGACATCACGGTCGATCCGGGCGCGCCTGCCGGACAACGGGTCGTCGTGATAGCAAGCGCCGAAGGCGACGGGCGCGTACCCTGGGCGACCGGGATCCCGCCGGAGCTCAGCGCCCGTACGTACTACATCGATGCAGTGCATGGAGATCTTGCGGACGTTCCAGAGACTTTTCCGGCGCTGCTCGACTTGCTCGCGCTGGGCGCGACCGCCAAGCTGCCCAAGGCACCTCCTGCGCGCCGCGGCGCGACGCCCGGGACCTTCGTTTTGCGCGCAGAGCTGCCGACGATGTTTCCTGACGAGCAGGACATCCTGAACTCGGCGTTAGGCTCCAGCCGTCGCGACGCCGGAGCCAAGGCGCCGGAGCGCAAGGTGAAAATCCGCGTGGTCCACGGCAATCTGTCCGGCGCAGCCAGCCCTGTAGTGATCGGTCATTACGAGGGTGACTCGATCGTGAGCGCAGAGGCTTACATGGATCGTCAGCTCGACGGGCGTCTGCGCGAGGCGCAGCGCCTGCGTTTGTATCCGGGCGGCCTCGACACGGTCAAGCTGTTTCTCAACGAAGACGACGTTTTGGAACGAGGCGCCCACCCCGGCGCGATCGTCATCGGCTTGAGCATGGTGGGCGAGCTTTCTTCGGGGGCGCTGGCGAGCACCTTTGCCAATGCCGCCACGACGTACGCGCTCGCACTCGTGGACAAGCAGCGCGCACGACGCACGAGCGACGCATCCATCGCCTCCGAAGATGTGTGCCTGAACATTTCGCTTACAAGCCTGCTGGTCGGATCCGGTGAGGCAGGCCTCAGCGTTGCCGACTCGCTGCAGGCGATGCTGCGTGGCGTATCCCAGGCTAATCTTCGCTTGAAGCAAATCGATGCCCAAAAGACCGGCCTGTCAGGCGCCACAGCGAACCCGACAAAATGCTCGGTGACCGCATTCATCGACAAGATCGACTTCATCGAACTTTGGGAAGATCGCGCGATCCGGGCCGCGAAGGCGCTGCTGCGCCTGGGCTCGTCAGCGGAGATACGCTCGGCATTTGACATCGAAGAGCTGTTGATCGCTGGCCGCGACGGTCAGCGCCGAGCGGATTTCGAAGAAGAGCCGAACTGGTGGCAGCGGGTGCGCATTTCCACGCAAAAGGACGGAGCGCTCAAGTTCGAGACGTTTGGAGATCGCGCCCGCTCCGAGTCGTCCCTGCAGCCGACCCAGCGCAAGCTGGTCGAGAGCTTTCTCGAGCGTGCGACGGTTTCGGGAGCGACCGATCCCAACGTTTCCTTCACGATGTTCGAACTGCTCGTCCCCAATGCGCTCAAGGAAGCGGCGCCTGATCGCCGCAACATCGCTCTCATGCTCGATGAACAGGCGGCCGCCTATCCCTGGGAGCTCCTGCAGGACCGGTACGACGATGCCTCGGCACCGTTGTCCGTGCAGGCCGGCATGGTGCGACAACTGGTCCTGGAAGAGTTCCGCGAGAAGGTCGTGCACGCGATCGACTATTCCGCGTTGGTCGTGGGCGATCCTACGAGCGCCGACCCATCGCCGGACTTTCCACCGTTGCCCGGCGCTGCTGCAGAAGCGCGCGCAGTGGCGAAGCACCTGCGTGATGGCGGCTACGCGCAGGTTGTGGAACTCGTGGAGGCCGATGCCACGCCCGAAGCGACGCTGAACGCGCTTTACGCGCGCCCCTATCGCATTCTTCACCTGGCGGGGCATGGCGCTTTCGAGTACGCGGTGTACGGGGACGACGATCAGGCGCAGGACGCCGATGGCGACGGGGATGCTCCAAGCAAAACCGTCACCGGAATGGTCCTGGCAAAGGGAATATTCCTTACCCCGGCCGAGATCGAGCAGATGCGCTTTGTTCCCGAGCTCGTGTTCATCAACTGCTGTCATCTCGGGGAGATGACAGGGGAAGCAAAGCGAAAGGCGACCCCCTATCACAAGCTGGCGGCTAACGTCGCGGCGCAGTTCAGTCGCATGGGGGTGCGCGCCGTGGTGGCTGCCGGTTGGGCCGTGGACGACAGCGCGGCATCGACCTTCGCCACCAAGTTCTACGATGGCATGCTCAGCGGCGAGACATTCGGCGACGCCGTGCAGGCGGCGCGCAACGAGGTGTATCGTTCCAGCGGTGGCTCCAACACCTGGGGCGCGTATCAATGCTACGGCGATCCCGGCTTCTCGCTGGGAATCCCCCGGCGCTCCCCCGCGGGTGCCGATGCCAGAATCGTTGCCGGCGTGGAATTGCGGCGGTTGGTCGACGTGATCACGCTTCGCGCGAGGACCGCTGACGGCGACACCGCCAAGCGATTGCTTGACGAACTTCGTGCGCTTGCTTCGAGCAGCGGACATGGATGGCTCGAATCTTCGGCGACCTGCGCTGCGCTGGGCAGCGCATTCGGGGAACTCGGCTTGTTCGAGGAGGCGCTGTCCTACTATGATAAGAGCAGAAGCCTGTATCCGTCCGATGCGACGGTCGAATCGCTCGAGCATCTGGTCAACCTCAGTGCGCGCTCGGCCGTCGAGCTTTTCTCGGACATGCTGGGCACTCGCGCTGCCGACGCGCCGCGCGAGGTGCACGTGGAGGCGAAGAAACTTTTCACGGAAGCGGAGCGGATTCTCGACGCATTGCTGGTGATTGGCAGGACGTCCGAGCGTCTATCGCTCAGGGGCAGCCTGTACAAGCGCAGGGCAATGGTGGCAGGAGATGCCAAAGCCTGTCGCGAATTTCTGCAACAGATGGCCGAGTGCTACGACGAAGCGCACGCACTGGGTGTCTCCACAGGTAGCAACGACGCGTACTACTCGCTCGCGAATCACCTGGCCGCCGAAATCGTCCTGGCGTGGCCGTCCGGAGCACGTCGGCCCCGATCGAAGGCCGCACGGAAGCGTCTGGATGAGATCAAGAGCGGACTCGAGCAAATAAAGTCCATCGCGGAGCAGACCAAGCCGGGAACGGATTTCTGGGCCGATACACTGATGGGAAATGCTTTGCTCGGAAAATGCATGGCCCGGCAGGAGATCACTGCGACGGACTTCAACGACATGCTGTCCGTCTATTCGAACGCCGCGATCCGCGGAGGATCGGTAAGCGCGCTACGCTCGGTTACCGACCACATCCGCTTCTTCCAGGCAATGTCCGATCCGGCAACCAATGCAATCGGAAAAGACGCGCTCGTCAAATCGCTCGAATCGTTGCGCGAGCGGGTCACCGCGGCAGCGATGGCGACGAGATCGTAACCGCCCAATCGAATTATGGGCGATCTACGGCTCGTCGCCAGCGCGGCACGCAAGCCTATAAGGCGTCTCGTCAATGCACATCCTTGGGATAAATGGATTGTGCGAATGCGTAGTCGCGGGTGTCGATGTCAATGCCCCCGATGATGGGTTTGTGATCCTTGGTCAGGTTGCCGGGGATCTGGTAGCACATGATGGAATGCGAGTCGGCGTGGGTCGTCCCGATCAACGATGACTCTTCAAGGGGCGTAAGAACTTGCTGCCGCACTTCTTCCGGTGTCCATCCCTGGGTCGTGCCGAAGAACGCGATCGCTTTGTCCGGATCGATTTTATTGACCAGTTCGCGTCTCATGTGCTCGTGCGGAAAGCCAAGCGTATGGCCAGTCTCGTGTCGGACGACACGGTGGAATTCGGACTCTGGCGTGCTCATCGTGAACGCTTCCAGGTTCATGGTCGGTTCGTTGGCCGCAATGCTGAGAATGTCTGTTCCCAGATAGGACCAGTAGCCGGCGACCTCCGGTGGAGACGACGCGCGGGCAATGCGCACCTGAGGGTCGGTCTTGGTCTCAGTGAACTGGACGTTTGCAGTCTTCGCCCAGGCGTTCATGTGCGCAATGATGCGCGTGCGCAAATCGGCGGGTGGATTGTCGAGAAAGCCGACCGTCAGGCGCACGCCGTTGGTGTGCCAGCGTTTCGCAATCATGACTGCAATGCGCTCGAGTTGTGAACCGGGGCCGCCAAGCCCGCGCGCCATGACGGCTGCTGGCGGTTGATTCGCCGGGTTGATCTCCACGGCTTTGCGGGCGGCTTCCACCCATTTGTCGCGTGGCAACGATTTCGGTGTACATACGATGGGGTCGCTCATTTGATGCTCTCCTTATCCACGTCCTGGCGAAAACCCTTCGCCGCGGTGAATTCCTGGCTCTCGCCTTCTTCGCCCTCTGGCGACGGCTACTTATTTCACCGGATTTCCAGCATCGTCTCAAGTGAGCATTCGACAAATCCGTCTCGAACAGTGGGCGCGATGGGACGACGGGCGAACACGCGGCCCGAGGTGATGACGGAGCAACGATGATCATCCATTCCGCCATCAACACAAAGCCTGTCGCGCTCTTGACCTGCCGCATGAAACATGATTATCTGAGTTTCGAATGGGTGTGCTGCACCGACATCTTCACGGGATCGGGCGATGACGATGAGCAACTCGCGCTTATCATGGTTAATCCCGGCACTGAGCGTCCTGGGATTGTCCTGCAGCACGATGCCCATAAGCTCAACGTGCGGCCAGGCTTCCGGCCGTGTTCTGGACGAGGCGCTGTGCGTTGGTCGCGGCGCAGAGACTTTTCCCGCGGCCGACGAGGATTACTTCCGCGACATGGATTATGGGGTGACGAAAAGCTCATCCCAGGTGGCCGCCGCATTGGCGCCGTACCTCCCGAATATCTCGCCGGAGCAGGCCGTTTCGGCTGCGGTAAAGGGACGCAACAACTGGATCGTGTGGACGGGCGGCGACGACCGTTTGTGGAACGTGCTTTCCGTACAAAGCGCGGGCATCCTGGATTTTCTGAAGACTCTGTCCAACCATCCAAGCCTGAAGTACAGCCGCGACAACCGGTGGCGCTATCTCGGACTGGTGAACGAGCCCTGCTTCGACAAAACCAACGGACCGAGAAAGGACCGATATGGCCTGTGGCTCGACGTAAGAAACGAGGCTTGTCCGCCCGATCCGTTCGAGAACGAAGCGAAGTATCCCGGCGTCAAGATCGGGGCCCGAGGCAGGAGCGTCCCGGTGGGTTCCTACTATGGCTATGCGACCGGTGTCATCGGATTGCGACTGTTTCCCAATCCTGACTTCGACGAAGCGGCGGCAAAGCGCTGGGACCCCGAGCGCTATTACACGGACCCCACCTATTACAACGACAAGAATCTCATCAAACCTTACCGGGTCGGCATGTCATGCGGTTTCTGTCATGTGGGGCCAAACCCGAGCAATCCGCCGGCAGATCCTGAACACCCCAAGTGGGAAAATCTCAACTCCAATCCGGGCGCGCAATATTTCTGGGTCGACCGGATCTTCGTGTGGGACGTGGACGAATCGAGTTTTGCGTATCAGCTCTTCCATACCTCGCGCCCCGGCGCGCTCGATACGTCGTTCGTTTCCACCGATTACATGAACAACCCGCGCACGATGAACTCCGTCTACAACTTCGGCGCGCGCATGGCGCTGGCGAAGAAATGGGGTCGCGAAGATCTCGCAGGTGGTGAGTTGAACAACGAGCACCTCAACAAGTTCGTTCCGCCCGGCACTCCTCTTGCGCAGTTCTTTCAGGCGCCCGATACCGTATGGACACCCCGGGTCCTGAAGGACGGATCGGATTCCGTCGGCGCGCTCGGCGCATTGAACCGCGTCTTCGTGAACATCGGCCTGTTCAGCGAAGAATGGTTGGAGCACTTCAAGCCGTTCATCGGAGGCACCAAGTTCACGCCCTTCGAAATTGCCGTCGCAGACAGAAACTCCAGCTACTGGAAGGCCACCGAAGCGCAGACTCCCGATGTGGCGCTGTTTTTTCTCGCCACAGCCCGCCCGGATTACCTGAAGGATGCTCCGGGCGGTGCTGCGTACCTTTCCGGAAACAAGGTCGAGCTCGATCGCGGAAAAGTCGTGTTTGCCGAGCGCTGCGCTCGCTGCCACTCGAGCAAGTTGCCGGAGGAGGCATTCCGTTACTTCCAGGATCGATCCTGCGCGGGCGGCAACTACCTCAGGTGCTGGAACGATTACTGGGCCTACACCAAGAGCAACGAGTTCAAGAAGTCGATGACCAGCATCGCGTTGGCCGACGATTTTGCGTCCGCCAATTATTTCTCGACTGATTTGCGCGTGCCGGTCACCTTGCTTGAGACAAACGCCTGCTCGTCGCTCGCGACCAACGCGCTCGCCGGCGACATCTGGGACAATTTCTCGTCGCATACCTACAAGAGCCTGCCGTCGGTGGGAACCATTACCGTTCATCACCCGATCACAGGTGCGCCACGCACGTACGCGATGCCCGCGAGTGGACGTGGATACATTCGCCCGCCGTCGCTTATCAGTCTCTGGTCGTCGGCACCCTTTCTTCTGAACAATTCGCTGGGGGACTTCTACTGGAGCGGGACGGTCGGAGATCGCATGAAGTCCTTCGACAGCGGCATCGAGCAGTTGCTCTGGCCGGAGAAACGGAAGGGCGATCGAAAGTACATGACAGCCTCCGGGAAATTGGTTCCCGGCGTTATCGACGTGACTTCGGCAACGACGTATCTGCGCGTTCCGAAAGGATATCTGCCGGATTTCCTGCAGCAGTTCGTCGGCCCTTTGAGCTACGCCCAACCGTGGCTTTTCAATGAAGGCGGGATCGAGATCGGCCCGATTCCCAAAGGCACGCCGATCAATCTGCTGTCCAACATCGACCTCGAGCAGCGGGACAAGGCGCTTCGTTTTCTCTTTGATGCCAAGCGCGACCTCAAGGCGCTTCCTCCCGGCGCGAGCGACGACGATGCGCGAAAAACGTTTGCGAACCTGGTCGACCCCCTGCTCGAAGTCAGCAAGTGCCCGGATTTCGTGGTCAATCGCGGCCATTACTTCGGCACCGACTATTTCAGCGAGGAGCCCGGCTTGAGCGACCAGGACAAGCGTGCCCTGATCGAGTTTCTCAAGACGTTGTGAACGAAGTAGACGTGATCTTGCGTCTACTTTCAGCTCCCGACGCATCTTCGCAACGGTCGGTGAAGCATGATTGACCGTATTGATCGGTCACGCGTTGCCATCTCGATCGGGTGGGCGGCTCGCGACGTGGGTTCTAAACTTTGACCAATAGCCGTCACAGCCGCATCTCTGTCGCCGGCGTCTTTTCCCGGCGACGCTTCGTCCAGGCGTGTGTCGTGTGCGCCTCCGCAGCGAGCGCATTCATAAGTGGCTGCGCGTCGGTCCTGAGGCGGAACGAATCGGCTTCGGCAGCCGAACCACTCAGTTGCGAGGTGGGCGACAAAGATGGGACGTTCGACTATGTCATCGTCGGCTCCGGCGCGGGCGGCGGCCCGCTGGCAGCCAATCTGGCCCTCGCAGGTTTCAGAGTATTGCTGCTCGAGGCCGGCGGCGACGAAGAACCCTACGAGTATCAGGTCCCCGCATTTCACGCGCGCGCCTCGGAAGACGAGCGCTTTGCCTGGAACTTCTTCGTTCGCCACTACGCGGACGACATCCAGCAGAAGCGTGACGAGAAATTCCAGACCAAACGCGACGGTGTGCTCTATCCGCGATGCGCGACGCTGGGCGGATGCACGGCCCACAGCGCGATGATCGTGATCTATCCGCACAACGGCGACTGGGACCATATCGCTCGCGTCACCGGTGATCCGTCCTGGGCCAGCGACAACATGAGACGCTATTTCGAGCGCCTCGAACGCTGCGAATATGTCTCGCCCGCGGTAACCCGGAGTCGCCACGGTTTTCGAGGCTGGCTCGCAACCAACGTCGCTGATCCGCTGCTCATGGTGCGCGACGAATTGCTGAAGAAACTTGTCGCAGCCGCGGTGCAGGAATCGTTTGCGACACTCGGTGAACCGCTTACGCGAGTGCCGGAGCGCCTCGAAGCCGGCCTCGATCCCAACGATTGGCGGTTGGTCGTACAAAGCGGCGAAGGGATCTGCATGACGCCGCTCTCCACGCATCAAGGCCGGCGCGTCGGGAGCCGCGAGTACGTTCGCCGTGTGCAGCGCGCTTGCCCAAGCCAGCTCGTGGTGCGCACCCATGCGCTGGCAACCCGCGTCTTGTTCGACGAGCACAATCGCGCGACAGGCGTGGAATATCTGGCCGGGGAGCACTTGTATGGCGCAGATCCCCGGTGCGACCGTGACAGCCCGGCGCCGAGGCTTACGGCCTTGGCGGCGCGGGAGGTGATTCTGTGCGCGGGTGCGTTCAATACGCCGCAGCTTCTCAAGCTGTCCGGCATCGGGCCGCGGTCGGAGCTCGAGCGGTACCGGATACCGGTCAGGATCGAGCTGCCGGGCGTAGGCGAGAATCTGCAGGATCGCTATGAAGTATGCGTCGTATCGCAAATGAAGCGTGGTTTCGCGCTCACTAAGGGCATGAAGCTGCGTCCCCCGCTTCAGGGTGAAGCGCCCGACTTGCAATTCGAAGAATGGCTCAAAGGCGGCGGTCCCTACACGACCAACGGAGCTGTCATATCGATGATGAAGCGTTCCTTCCCGGACCGACCGGAACCAGATCTGTTCATCTTCGGCCTGCTCGGATCCTTCAAAGGCTATTTCCCCGGCTATTCAGCCGAAATCGCGCGAGAAGACGATTTTTTCAGCTGGGCCATACTCAAAGCGCATACCAACAACAGCGCGGGGCGCGTGACGCTGCGTTCCGCCGATCCGCGCGACGTGCCGGACATTAATTTTCACTATTTCGATGAAGGCACGCCCGGTGTCGATGATCTGGCCTCGGTGGCGGAGGGTGTGGAAACCGTGCGCCGCATCACCGCGCGCTGTCAGGACGCCGTCGAGAAGGAAATTCTGCCCGGCGAGACCGTTCGCAATGGAGCGCAAATTCGTCAGTTCATCAAGGACAACGCCTGGGGTCACCACGCGTCGTGCACGTGCAAGATCGGGTCCGCCAGCGATCTCACCGCGGTGGTAGACAGTCGTTTTCGGGTCCACGGCACGCGCAACCTGCGCGTAGTTGATGCGTCGGTGTTTCCCAAGATTCCAGGATTCTTCATTGCATCGGCGGTATACATGGTCAGCGAAAAGGCGAGCGACGTGATCATCGAAGACGCAAAGGTCACCGCCTGAACGCCATGACAAACGCTGCCAAAGGCGCAATGAACCATCGCGAGCCGGAGCCAGTCTGGACCCTGCTGCCTGCGGCGAGGCGCTTTCGCAGACTCTTGATCGAGGGCAGCCATGAATTCAAACGTTAGCCGCCCCGTGCCACGGGCCAATACCGGATCGCAGTTCCTGAATTGGGTGGCGGATACATCCATCGCCGTTGTGCATTTCGAACGCCGATTCGACCCGTTCTTCCGCCCCGCATTCGATGCGGTGCTTCGCGATCCCCTGACAAGATTGACCACGGCGTTGATCAACATGAAACGCACGGACGAGCATTTGAGGATCGCCGAAGAAAAGCCCTCGGCGGACGAAGAGAAGTACCTGGAGTCCATCATCGCCAGCTTCCGGACGCAGATGAACGATCTCTGGAAGCCCGGCGGATTCGAGCGAGGGGGAAATACCAAGACGCACGGCATCGTGCGCGCAGAATTCATCGTTCATCAGGATCTGCCGGAGAATCTGCGCAAAGGAATTTACGCGCAGCCTCAGACCTACCGCGCCTGGGTGCGGTTTTCCGGCCCCGGTCCTTACATCACGCCTGATATCGACGATGTGGGCTTCATGAGCATCAGTATCAAACTGATGGGCGTGGCCGGCCCCAAGTTGATGGACGAAGAAAAGTTCACACAGGACATGTTCGGCGTCTCCACGCCCACCTTCGTAACGCCGGATACCAAGGCGAACGCGCAACTGCAAATCGAAAGCGTGAAGAACGCTTCAATATTCTATTTCCTCAACTTCCATCGTCCACACGTGCTGGACTTCATCATGCAGTCGCTCTGGATCAAGACTCAGAGCAGCCCGTTCGAAGCACCCTACTTCAGCTGCGTTCCGTACCTTCTGGGTGATGGTCAGGCGATGCAATATTCGGTATGGCCGAAAACGAACAAGCGCACGCCGATTCCCCGGCTTCCTTTGCGCCCTCCCGATGACTATCTGCGCGACGCGATGGTGGCGGCGCTCGCCAACGGGGATATTGAGTTCGATATCCGGCTGCAGCTGCAGACGGATCCGCATCTCATGCCCATCGAGAACAATGCGGTGCTATGGTCCGAGAGGCTGTCCCCCCGCCTATCCGTCGCCACGCTGCGTATTCCGCGGCAGACCTTCAACTCCCCCGAGCAAATGGAGTTTGCGAAGCGTCTGTCCTACAATCCATGGCATTGCGTTCCCGAGCACCGGCCGCTGGGCAACCAAAGCCGTGCTCGACATCGGATGTATTTGGAGCTCTCGACGCTACGGCACACGATGAACCGCGTGCCGCATTACGAGCCTACCGGGGACGAGACTTTCGAGTAACCCACCATGACTCCGCAATCGGGTTTCATGATCCTGGCGCCGATCAATCGTCTGCGCGAGACGGAGCTGCGAGGCTTGCTCGCCTCGATGAACGATGCGCCTGGACGCGTGAACGCGGACAACGCGTTGCTACCCTTCCGAGAATTCGACACGCTCCATTTCGCACGCTTCGTCATTCTGGACGACAAGACGGTGGAAGATGTCCGCGTCTACGGAATGCCGATTCGCACCTATCCGCTATATCTTGCCTTCCTGGGCGACACCGATGACGACGTCGATGTCTTTCTGGGGAAGTTGGTGAAACGCGCTGGCAAAGGGCTGGCCTCGATCTTCTCGTGCTGCGAGGGATTCACCGGCGACGCAGATCTGGTTGAATGGATGAAAGCCCGCAATACGTCCGCGATCGCGAGCTACGTGAATGGCCGGGGGAGAACGCTGCGCCGCGTTCGCGAAGAAGCCGCGCTGGCGGAGGCGCTCGAAGCGTATTGCAGAAGCCATTCGGCCGCTCTGACCGGAATTCCCCCACAAGAGGTCTGGACGACGCTGCGCCAGTTCTTTGAGGCGGAGAAATCAGCCGGACGCCTGCATTTGACTGACGACGATCCGACACCAATCGGTTGGTGGATCAGGAACACGCTGCATCTGATCGGCGTTCCACTGCTTATTGTCCTTGCATTGCCCTTGCTCATCGTCATCGCACCGATCCTTCTCATTCGGCTTCGCCACCTCGAGAAAGCCGATGTGGAGCTGTGTTCGCGCGTGGATCAGGCGCACGCCGACGCGCTGAGCCTCTTGGAGGATCACGACGTCACCAATCAGTTCAACGCGATGGCGAGCCGGAAGCCGGGCCTGGTGCGGCTCTGGACTCTGTACGCCGTTCTCGGCACCGTTGACTACGCGGCGCGACATCTCGTCAGACCAGGCCGCCTGGGCCGCATACGGACGATTCATTTTGCGCGCTGGGTGCTGCTCGACGGCAATGAAAGGGGGGTCTTTTTCAGCAACTACGACGGCACTGTCGAAAGCTACATGGACGACTTCATCAACAAGGCGGGATTCGGTCTCAACGCCAGCTTCAGCAGCGCCATAGGTTATCCGAGAACCAATTGGCTCGTGCGCGATGGATGTTCGGATGAGCAGAAATACAGGAACTTCCTTCGTCGCCACACCCTCCCCGCGCAGGTCTGGTACAAGGCCTATCCCGGTCTGACGGCAATCGATCTGGAAAGGAATCGCCGCCTGCGCGAGGGCTTGCAGTCATCGGCGATGAGCGAACAGCAAACCCGCGAATGGGTCACCCTTCTATGAAGCAGAGCGAAGTCGATTACAGCGACGTGCAGGGCCTGGTTCGCTTTGGCTACGGGAAGATGATTGAAAGCTCGTACGTCCACCTGCGCGTGAAAAACGTGACCGCCGCAAGAGCCTGGTTACGAAACTCCCGCTTCACCAGTGCAGTCGCGACAACTCCGCCCCCGCCCACCGCGATGCAGGTTGCTTTCACTGCCAGCGGCCTCGAGTCGCTCGGCGTACCGGCGTCCGTTCTTGCGGGCTTTTCGGCCGAGTTCCTGGCAGGGATGGCGAGGGAAGATCGCGCCCGCCGCCTCGGTGACATCGGCAGCAACGCGCCTTCTCGGTGGGAATGGGGAGCGGCCGCGACAGAGCCGCATCTCATGGTCATGTTCTTCGCGGAAGCGGGGCGTCTTCAGAGATTCGTGGAAGACGCAAAGGGGAGCGCCTGGCATGAAGCGTTCCAGGAACAGCGCTGGTTGGGAACGGCAAATCTCGATGGCGTGGAACCTTTCGGTTTCACAGACGGCATCAGTCAGCCGCAGATTGATTGGGAGCGTCAACGCGATGTGGTCAGCCCGCAACTTGATTACAGCAACGTGGTCGCGCTCGGCGAGTTTCTGCTCGGATATCCCAACGAGTACGACAAATATACGGATCGACCATTGATTGGGGCCGATGCCGCATTCGCCAAGGGACTGCTCTTCGCGGAAGACGCCCCGGACAAGAAAGATATCGGACGTAACGGAACATATCTGGTGATGCGCCAGTTGCAGCAGGACGTCCGCGCTTTCTGGCAGTTCCTATACCGGCAGGTCGATGGCAATCCTGCGGAAGCCGACAAGCTCGGTGCGAAGCTTGTAGGGCGTACCCGATCAGGCGACCCGTTGGTGCCGGTGCAAGACCAACCGATTCCGGGTATCGGACCGGATGCCGATGAGATACGGCAGAACCGGTTCACGTTTGCTGCAGATGCGCTGGGCACCGGCTGCCCTTTTGGTGCGCACGTGCGTCGCGAAAATCCGCGCAACACCGATTACCCCGGGCGCCCGACGGGACTCGCAAAGCTGATCACCATGCTCGGTTTCGGGCCAAGAGGCTTCCGGGACGATCTGATGTCCCCCGTTCGCTTTCACCGTATTCTGCGCCGAGGCCGCGAATATGGGCCGGGGCTCTTGCCTGAAGACGCGCTCGCGCCTGCCCCGTCGAATGATCACGACCGGGGCCTGCACTTCATCTGTCTCAATGCCAACATCTCACGTCAATTCGAGTTCTTGCAGAACGCGTGGACAGTCAACACGAAATTCTCCGGATTGACCGGTGAGCGCGACCCTCTCGTGGGCACCCGCGAGCCGATTCCCGGCTGCCCGGTGACCGACCAATTCACGATTCAGACCGATGGGGGACTGCGACGGCGACTCTCGGGACTACCGCAGTTCGTCACGGTGCGTGGCGGTGGATATTTCTTTCTTCCAGGATTGCGCGCGTTGCGTTACTTCACCGAGTGCGGCGCCGGCAAGGCTTAGCCTGACCATCGTTTGCTCGCGCGCCATGATCGGCTTGTCGGTTAGCCACTGGCCGCTTGGAAATCCAGCGCAAAGTTGATGAGCCGTTTCTTGCCCAGGTAAACCACCCCAAGATAGCGATCCGGCGCGATCAGGCGGATCTCATCGCGGATCCGGTGCGCCACGAGCGATGTCTCCGAATAATCGAGCACGATGCACTCCTTGCCGTCCAGCCAGCTCGACCCTTTGTAGACTCTGGCGATGATGGCCTCCAGCCCCAGCGCGAGAAGGCGGTTTTTCAAGGTTCCGCTCTTCGCATCGAAAATCTTGCCTTGCCAGGCAAAGTGGTTTATCAGATCGGCGATCTCGACACTGTAAGTGGTGCCGGGCGCGATGATCGCGGTTCCCTTTGCCTCACCGTCCGGTATATCGCCAGCGGGACTGCTGGTAAAAAGCTCATCGAGCTGAGCTTGCGACAAGCTGAGCAACTGTGGCACATCGTAAGGCATGAACGCCCTCCTTAGCAGGTGCAGCGATCTTCGCAACAGTTCACCCATTGAAATTGTCGGATAAGAAGGTCAGCATTGCAATGCTTCAACGAAGCGAAACGCGTCGGGTCTTTTGCAGCCTGTTGCGCGAATCTACGAGACAGATGCCGCGCCGATGAGAAGACAACTTCCCTTCTCGCTCCTGAGCGTGGCATTCCTGCTCGGAGCGTGCGCGAGTACGACGACACGACTCGATCCCCAGGACGATCTGGCATGCGCGACGATGGTCGCGGACGGGGCTCGTCGCTTGGCCGACGATCGCGCCGGCAGATTCCTGGGCAAAGTCAACGTGGACACGGCGCGCTGCCGCGGTGGGGACTCCGCCGTGCGCTTCAGGGAATTGCCCTACGTCGACTGGGCCAACTACTGGGGCGCTGGCGACCTGCTGAGCCTGGCTCCGGGCTCCGCTGGCGACGGATCTCACCTCGGTCGCAATGGCAGGGGAGTTGACGGCGCGGTGCTTGATCTCGAGTACCAGCGCGTGGAGCTCATCGAGTTCAATCTTTTCGACAACGACGGCACCTACAAGGATTTCGTGCTGGGCCGGGACGGCATCGACGGACGAGCCTTGAAAACCTGGGACGCAATGCGCCTGCCCAGTCAGCATCCCAGTTACGACGCAGTCGGCGGCGCGGCCGAGCAGATCTGTCGCGGCGAACTGATCCGCTTTCGCAACCTGAACGGAATCTGCAACGACCTGCGCAATCCGCTCATGGGGGCGACGGATCAGTCCTTCGCCAGAAACGTCGGATTCGACTCGACGTTTCCGGATCTGGGCAAGAATCAGCTGGCTCAAAACCGGCACGGTGGCCGGCTGGCCCTGCTCAACCCTGATCCCCAGCTGATCAGTCGCAGGCTTTTTACACGCATTCAATCGCATCCGGAGAAGTGCAATGAGGGACATGGCCTCCCCGGATATCCATTGGACGCCGATTGCGATTACAAGAAAGCGCCTACCCTGAACGTTCTGGCAGCGTTCTGGATCCAGTTCATGACCCATGACTGGTTTTCCCATCTGCAGGAAGGGCACAACCAGTCGGACATGATGGCGCTCGGTTGCGCCGCCCATCGCGTCGACAACGTTGACAAGCCGCTCGCCGCAGACGAAATCGCGACGTTGGGATGCCGGCCGGACGACCGCATGGACACGGTGTATGTGGCCGAGGACTCCGAGCCGACGGTGTTCCAGGCCCGCGGCAAGCCACACCTGACGCGAGCGTACAAGACGACGCACAATACCGTCACCGCGTGGTGGGACGCCTCCCAGCTCTACGGGTACGATGAAATCTCGCGCAAGCGCGTGAAACGGGATACCACCGATCCCGCAAAGCTGAGGCTCGAGCCGGTCAGTGAGCACGCGGGCCTCGGCCAACAGCACGGCTACCTCCCACTGCTCGACGCCTCCGATCCGATGAATCCACAATGGTCCGGTCAGGAAGCGACGGCATTTCCCGACAACTGGTCGGTGGGCCTGAGCTTCTATCACAACCTCTTTGCGCGCGAGCACAACGCCTTTGTCGTTGCCTTCCGGAAGCAGGCGACTGACGCCCCAGACGCAGACTGCGGGTTGCGCAATCCGGAACGTCCCGACGCGGTGATTCGCTACCGGGACGTCAGCTCCGACGAATTATTCGAAGTCGCGCGCCTGGTCGTCGCGGCTGAAATCGCCAAGATCCATACCATCGAGTGGACACCGCAGCTGCTTTACAACGAGCCGCTGTACAGGGCGGCCAACGCCAACTGGGGCGGACTGCTCAAGGACGACGATGTCGCCGCAACCGCGCTCGCGCAAATTGTCGCTCGCAACTTCGGGGCGCCCAACGACGCCGCGAAAGCGGCGCAATGGTACTCGGTGCTGGCCTCTGGTCCAGGAATCTTCGGCCTGGGAAGCCGAGTCTATGAGGACGGATCGCTATTCACGAGGCAGGCTTCCGGAACGCCTGACCTCTGGACCCTGAAGAATCCCAGTCACGTCAACGGCGGGGTCAACCATTTCGGGTCGCCTTTCAGTTTTCCCGAGGAATTCGTCTCGGTGTATCGCTTGCACGCGATGGTGCCCGACCTGCTCGAATATCGGGAGCTGGGCAAGGATGCCAATGCGATCCGCAGCAAGATCCCGGTCGTGGATACGCTCCGTGGGAATGCCACCCAAGCGATGCGGCAGCGAGGCCTCGGCAATTGGGCGCTTACGATGGGACGGCAGCGGCTGGGGATGCTGACGCTGCAAAACGCTCCGCAGTTCCTGCAGAATCTCCGCCTGCCCCGTCTGCATACCGCGACCGGCAAGATCGATGTCGTAGCTCTGGACATCATTCGCGACCGTGAGCGCGGTGTGCCGCGATTCAATGAGTTTCGCCGGCAATATGGGCTCAAGCAGCTGCGCAGCTTCGACGACTTCGTCGATCATCGACTGGACAGGGCGGCGCCCGAGCGGCAGGAACAAGAACGCATGACGCAAGTGCTGCGCGAGATCTATGGAACTCACCGCTGCGACGCCTCCAAGATCATAACCGACGCGCAGATCAACGACGACGGCACGCCCATAACCGATTGCCTGGGATTTGCCGACGGCAGCATGGTGGACAACATCGAAGACGTCGATATCGTCGTCGGCTGGCTAGCGGAATTCACGCGCCCCCACGGCTTCGCCATCTCGGAGACTCAGCTCCAGGTATTCATTCTCAACGCGTCGCGCCGACTCTTCAGCGACCGCTTCTTCACGTCGAGCTTCCGGCCGGAGTTCTACACTCGGCTTGGCATCCAATGGGTCATGGAGAATGGCCCGGACGGCAAGGTGCTCGAGCGCAGCCTGTCGAATGGCCATCAAGTCGAGGTTTCCCCGTTGAAGCGCGTTCTGCTACGCAACATCCCCGAGCTGAAGATGGAACTTGGTCCGGTGATCAACGCCTTCGATCCGTGGGCACGCGACCGCGAAGGCTACTATGCGCTGGATTGGAAGCCGCGGCCGGACGCGCGGGCCGATCCGGCTTTCGCCGCCCCCCCTCCATGACGGCCCAGAGCCTCCTGAGCTGCACAAGTGACCCGTTGAACTTGTTCCGGTCGCACAAGCCGATGCCGTCGACGCGATGCGGCAACGCGCCCTGAACGCCATCGGTGTATTGCCAGAATGTCCACGTTGCAAACGTCGGCGGTATGCCGAGTGGCGTCGGGCCATTGTATTGCGCGAGCCAGAGAAAGCAGTTGGACAGTCGCGGGTCGGGCGGCATCCCTCCAAGCTGCTCCTTGATCAGGTGACCCGAATACAAACCCGGCCAGCGTCCCGTCGCTTCCGCAACGTGCTCGACGAACTCACACGCTTGGTCCAGCGACATTGTCGGGCCCGTCAGGTTGGGCTCGTAGTCGAGCACGAGAAGCACTCCACCGTCCGGCTGTACCGTGTTGAGAAAAAAATCCGCCTGGTCGGAGCCGTCACCCCCGACGCCGAAGTGATAGGCGCCCCACAGCAGTCCGGCGTCCGAAGCGGCTCTGCGTCGCGCGCTGTACGTCGCGTCGACATACGTAAAGCCCTGCGTGGCCTTGTGTATTACGCCGACGATTCCATCCTTCTTCGCCTTCACAAAGTCGACTCTTTCATTGTGGTGAGAAAGGTCGACGATCACGTTGATGGATCGGGCCATGGCGATCGTCCTTGTGACTTGGCGTGGCCCGGTGACCTGGCGTCGGAGAGCAGGCCCGCCGTTAGCGTGTCGGTTGATCAACAAACCAACTCGGCCGACAATATTACCCGTCACGCACTCAATCCGGTGCGCGCTGGAAAGCGAATCGGGATTGTACGGTTTCGGTGACCCAACCATCCGATGGGGGTGAAGCCATGGCATCGCTGTGGGTAACGCAAACATCCAACGGGTTGACGGTTACGGCTTATCGGGGAGAAGGCAGCTGCCTTCTCGCGATGGACCTCGACGAAAGTCTCAGAACGACGGACTTCGTCGGCTTCAGCATCGAGGTACGGTACCCCGGCTCGCAACAGTTTGGCTTTCTCAAGAATCTGCTCAACTTCGAATATGGGCCGGGGCACGAGCCTCCGTTCTCGTCGAAGGACGCGCCTTTCCAAATCTTTCGCTGGGTCCATGTTCCCACAGAAATCGGCACTGGCCAGTTTACTTACCGGGTAAGCGTCGCGGTCATGGACGCGCAAGGACAAGTCTCCCAGACGGTTGCACAGGAAGTGTCGATCGACCTGTCTCCAAGAACAGTACCGGATTTCGTCAACATCGCGTTCACTCGCGCGTTCGCATCGTCGCAAGCCTACGACAGAAAATTCAAAGCACAAGGCGGACGCAATATACTGCCGCCGCCCGCAGGCGCCGGTTGCACCGAACTCGGTTGGGGGGTGCAGCAGTATGAACCGATGTACGCGTGGCTCGGCTTTGAGTCGCGCAACACCCTGCTGGGCTTCCTCGATGCCTACGCCGCCGATGACAGCGTGACCCTGGATGTGCTCGCCTACGATTTTTGCGAACCCAATGTCGTCAGGCGACTGACAGCCTATGGCAATCGGCTGCGCATCATCATCGACGATTCCGCAGACCATAGTGGAGCGGCGACATGCGAGAGCGTTGCGGCCGGCCAGCTGCAACAAAGCGCTGGTGCCGACCACGTCAAGCGGATGCATTTCTCCGGCCTGCAGCACAACAAGGTCATCATCGCCAGGCGCGACGGCAAAGCTTTTCGCGTGCTTACGGGGTCGACCAATTTCTCGCTCAGAGGCATGTGCATCCAGGCAAACAATCTGCTCGACTTCAACTCCGAGGATGTCGCCACGCTTTATGAGGATCTATTCACCGCGTATTGGACAAGTCCCAACACATTTCGGGGATCCGCGACGGAAAGCACCTGGCACGACGTGCTGGACGCTTCCGGAACCAGGTACGCATTCTGCTTCTCCCCCCACGCCGACTCGAAGCTCTCGCTGCAGCCGGTGGCGCAGGCCATCGCCGGCGCGCAGCAGTCGGTGCTTTTCGCGATCGCGTTTCTCTACAACTCGTCCGGACTGGTCCGCAACGCCATCGACGCGGCGGTGCAGGCGCCGGCCATGTTCACCTACGGCACGTCGGACAAGAAGGGCAACCTGACGCTCAGCAAGCCCAATGGCCGGCGTGCCATCGTCAGTTTTGCCGCATTGGGCGCATCGGCGCCGCCGCCGTTCCAGCAGGAGTGGTCCGGAGGATCGGGAATTTCCATGCACCACAAGTTCGTAGTCTGCGATTTCAATGGGAGCAATCCGGTGTTGTTCACCGGTTCGTCGAACCTGTCGCCGTCGGGAGAGGCGAACAACGGCGACAACCTGATTCGCATCACCAACCCGCGGATCGTGGTGTCCTACGCGATCGAAGCGATCAAGCTGTTCGACCATTTTGCCTTCCGGGTGTCCGTGGACGACAACGGAGGTTTGCCCAAGGTCTTGCAGCGGCCCCCCGCAGGCGGCGCCAAGCCCTGGTTCGATTCCTACTTTACCGCGGGCACGGCAAAGTTCGCGGATCGCGCTCTGTTTACCAGGCGCGATTCACGCTGAGCGCACTGCGCCAGTGCGCCGAAACCTCGGCGAGGCGTTCAGGCGGGCTGACGATGAGCGTGCGAGCCGTGTCGCGTACGACACGCTTGTCGCGCTCGTCGGTGATGTATTCGACGGGTGATTTGCCGTCGATGCGCGCGAGGAACAGTGCAGGCAGCAGGCTCGCGATGCGGCCCTCGATCTGCGCGCGCGGCTCCCACGTCACAGCGGCGAGATAGGCGTCGGAAAAGGCGCTGTAAGCTGCAAGGAAGGCTTCCGACGACTGCGGTCTGGCAATGCACTTCAGCAGAAAATGGTTCAGGCAGAACGCCGCATCGAATGCCGGGTCTCCGTACCACGCGCATTCTGCATCGAGGAACACCGGCCCTTTCGGTCCGAGCAGGATGTTCTTCGGGCTCACGTCGCCGTGCACCAGCGCGATGCGGTTGTGCGCGGTGCGTTCGCTCAGCCGGCACAGCGCAGGCTCGATGTCGGGATGACGAGCCGCAGTGGCGAGCAAGTAGGGCTCGAGACGGATGGCGCGAAAAATGGCGTCGGTCGGGAAGCGCCGTGCGACATCCGGATCGTATGCGCTTGCCGCGTGCAGGCCCCCGATGATCTGTCCCACCCGCGACGCCGCTTGCGTGTGCACGCGACCGTCGAGCAGCGCCTGCTTCCACACCGGATAGGTTGCCGGATCGAGAAAGCCCATCGCGAAAATGCCCTGCTCCGGATCGCTGGCGATCGGCGGTGCTACTGAATCGGGAAAGTGCGCGGCGGCGAAGTTGATCCACGCCCACTCGTAAGCGTTGCGTTCGATAGGTGCGTGCCATGGCTGAGCGACTTTCAATCTGGGCAACGCACATTTGATGCAAAGACTACGATCCGGAAGATCGACGCGCCAGATGTCCGAGGAGATTCCTCCGGCCAGTGGCGTCCAGGTCGCTTCTTCACCCGACGCTACCAGCCCGTGGTTGCGCAAGAAATCGCGCAGACGCAGATCAGGCACAGCGACGGGGCTCATCGCGCTTTCATCGACGGAGCACGGTTGCGTTTTTTCACAGCGAGTACCTCGACCCGAGCGCAGTGGCGCCGGCGTAGGGTGCGCGGGACTGTTCCTCGATGCGCAGGAGCTGGTTGTACTTGGCTACGGTGCTCGACGTGCGCAGCGAGCCGATCTTGATCTGCCCCGCGGCGGCGCCAACGGCGATATCGGACATGAACGCATCCTCTGTTTCGCCCGACCGCGCCGACACGATGGTCGCGTACCCTGCGGTCCTGGCCTGTGCGATCACATCGAGCGTACCGGTCAGGGTGCCGTTCTGGTTCGCCTTCACCAGCACCCCGTTGCCGACTCCCTGCTCGATGCCGTGCGCCAGCCGCTGCGGGTTGGTCGCGAAAAGATCGTCGCCCACCAGCTGCACCTTGCCGCCAAGCCGTTCGGTGAGCGATCGCCACCCCGCCCAGTCCTCTTCGCCTAGGCCGTCCTCTACCGACACCACCGGAAACTCGCGCACCCACGCTGCGATCATGTCGATCATCGCCTCGCCGCTCAATTCGCGGTTTTCGCGCGCCAGTCGGTAGCGTCTATCGGCACCCTTGAGCGTACTGGCGGCGACGTCGATGGCAATGCAGAAATCGCCGCCCGCGCGCAAACCCGCGCGCTCGATCGACTCGACCATGAGTTGCAAAGCCGCACGACTGGATTCGCAACCGGGACTCAAGCCACCCTCGTCGGCGAGCAGCGTCGGCAGGCCACGCTCACGTGAAACCTCGGTCGCAGCCGAGCGCACCCTGGCGATCAGGTGGATGGCCTCGCCAATCGACGTCGCGCGCATCGGCACTGCGAGGAAGTCCTGCACGTCCATGCCGCGGCCGGCGTGCAGGCCGCCGCTAAAGATGTTGGTCATCGGCAATGGCAGCATCGCCGGCACCCCGGCGAGCTCCCCGATGCGCTGGTAGAGAGCCTGACGTCGCGACGCGGCGACGGCGCGACAGACTGCCAGGGACACGCCGAGCGTTGCGTTGGCGCCCAGACGCAGCAATCGCTCCGTGCCGTCGAGCTCGCGCAAGCGATCGTCGAGACGGCGCTGATCGCCGGCATCGGCATCGCGCAGCGCGTGTGCGATCTCGCCATTGACGTTGGCGACCGCCCTGGTCACGCCGAGGCCGGCATAGCGCGCGGGATCGCCGTCGCGCAATTCGTGGGCTTCGGCGGCGCCGGTGGACGCGCCCGAGGGCACGCTGGCGCGACCGAAGCTGTCGTCATCGAGGATCGCATCGACTTCGACCGTAGGCCGTCCACGCGAATCGAGGATCTCGCGCGCGTGCAGGGTGCGAATCGCGACACGGCTCACTTCAAAAGCCTCCGCGGTTCCGAATCACGACCACCTCAGGCGCGTCCCCGCCGGCGACGGATGTGCGACTCGAGCTGCTGCAGCAGTGTGTCGATGGCAAAGCCGACTATCCCGATGGCGATCATGCCGGACATCACGATCGATGTGCTGATGGCGGCCTGGCCCTTGACCAGCAGATAACCGATGCCGCTGGAGGCCACGATCAGCTCGGCGCCGACCAGCGACTGCCAGGCGAGGCCCGCGCTCACGCGCAATCCGGCGACGATCGACGGCACCGACGCGGGCAGCAGCACTTCGCTGATGATCTGCCAATGATTTGCCCCAAGAGTCTGTGCCGCCTCGATGTGGAGCGGATCGACGAAGCGCGCTCCCCGATAGGCGTTGATCACGCAAGGCGGAAAGGCGCCGGCGAAAATCACCAGAACCGGGCCGCCGACGCCGGTACCGAACCAGAGCGCCGCGAATGGCACCCAGGCGATGGGTGCGACGAAGCGCAGCGCGTCGAACAGGGGCGACACGACGACGTCCAGCCAGCGGAACCAGCCGAGGGCGAGCCCCAGAGGCACCCCGACGAGCACACCCAAGCCGAAGCCCATGCCGAAGCGCAGGAACGAGGACAGCAGATGTTGCTGCAGAGTGAAGCCCACGAACGGTTCACGCGTGAGATCGACGAACTTCGCCGCCACCGCCCAAGGCGGCGGCAGGAACTGCGTAGGCGCGAGGCCGAGCAGCACTGCGAGAGTCCACAGGCCGAAGAACCCTATAAGCCCGAGGACGCTGAGGACGACTAACTCGCGCCGCGTAAGCGGATTCTGCATGCTCAACGCGCCCGCCACGGCATCGAGTGGGCCTCGAGCCAAGCGAGCGCAAGCGTCATCAGGCCACCCGCAACCGCGACACCCATCATGCCGACGACGATCATCGCTGGAAACAGATCGAGGCCTGCTTGATAGAGTACGTGGCCCAGGCCGACGATCGCACCGATCAGTTCAGCGGCGACAAGCGTCGTCCAGCAAGCTTGCAGCGACAGGCGAAGACCGGTGAATATCAGCGGCAGCGCGCCTGGAAAGAGCACTTCGCGCACCAGCATAGTCCGGCCGATACCGAGCGAGCGCGCCGCCTCGATCAGGTGCGGCTCGATCGCGCGCACGCCGGCGTAGCTGTTGATCACCGCGGGAACGAATGCAGCGAACCAGATCACCAGTACCTTGGCCGCATCGCCGAGCCCGAGCCACACGATTGCCAGCGGGATCCACGCCAGCGGGGGAATCGGCCGCAACAGGAGAAACGCCGGATTGACGAGCGCCTCGGCGCGCCGGCTCCAGCCCATGAGCATGCCGAGCGGGATGCCGATGCTGACCGCCGCCGTGAAGCCCATCAGCACGAGCCAGCAACTGTGCAGGAAGTGCTGATAGAGCTTGCCGTCGGCGTAACCCCGGATCACGATTTGCCGAAACGCCTGACCGACCTCCGCAGGCATCGGAAAGTATACCTGCGGCAGAAAGTGCGTCGCCGTCGTGGCGACATACCAGACGACGGCTAGCGCCGCGAATGTCGTCGCGCCGACGCCAAACCGAAATGCGGGCGATCTTCCATTGCGCATCGATTGCGCCGCTTCAATTGGTACGGTTGGCGAACTCCTTGAGCTTCGGATCGCGGTCGACCATGCGCATGAATTCCTCGCTGATGTATTGCGACGCCGGCGGCACGTCGGCTATCGCGCCGGTACCCTTCATGAACTCGGCGATCTGGGTCATCCACTTGTCGACGTCCGAGCGGCCTCCGGCGCGGTCCATGATCTTCAGATGTTGCGCGAGATCGAACGTCGGACGAGTGTCGAACTCCTTGTTCATCGACGCTTCCGAGATGGATACGCCGCCCAGATCATAGAACTTCTTCATCATCGCGATGGCCTCGCTGCGGTGCGCATTCATCCATTTCCACGTGCGCAGGTAGATCGCGAGAAACTTGGCGACGTTCTGCGGTTGCTCCTTTGCGTAATCGGCGCGCACGACGAGCGCCCCCGGTATCACAGTTCCCGTCTCCTTCCCCGAGCAGATCACCTTGGCGCCGGCCTTTTCCTCCATCGTGTAGATATTAGGCGCCCACAGGCCCCCGAGGTCGACATTGTTGGAGGACATGGCCGAGATGATCTCCGCCTGCCCCATGCTCTTGATGGTCACGTCGGCTTTCTTCAAACCCCATTTGGCGAGACAAGATTGCACGGCGTAGTCGCCCGTCGAGTTCGCCGTGAGCACGATGGACTGACCCTTGATCGACTGCGGGTTCTTCATGAAACCCTCGGCCTTGGCCGCGGTGGCGACCAGCGCGTTCCCGGCGGATTCGTCGTTGGTCAGGCCGATGGTGAGCAGGTTGTAACGCACGGCGCCCAGCACGGCCGGGACCGAGCCCGTGCCGCCGACATCCCAGGATTTCGACGCCGACGCCGCGATCTGCGGCACGCCCGCGGGAAACGTGCTGAATGTCGGATTGAGACCGAGTTCCGCCCACCAGCCTTTCTCGGTGGCGACGTAGAACGGCAGCGCCCAGTACAGCGCGGGCTGATAGCTCACCTTGATTTCGGTGACCTGCGCCTGCGCCATCGTCGCAGCCGCGGCGAACGCGGTTGCACTCAGAAGCTTTCGTATTGTTCTCATCATTGCCCTCCTCCGGTGGTTAGTGCTCGTTCGGCGCCTGCTGCTCGCGCAACAGGCGCCAGATGCGAGTTCGTAAATTGACAAACGACGCTTCGTCCATCACGTCCTCTATGCGCTCGTGACGGTCCCAGCCTTCAGCCTTGCGTACCAACGCGGTGTCCACGATCTCGGCGATGCGGCCCGGCCGGCGCGTCATCACCACGACCCGGTCGGCAAGATATACCGCCTCCTCGACCGAGTGCGTGATGAACAGCACCGTGCGCGGGTTCACCCGGGAGATCTTGGTCAGTTCTTCCTGCATGACCACCCGCGTCTGCGCGTCGAGCGCGCCAAACGGCTCGTCCATCAGCAACACCTCCGGGTCGAGCACGTAGCTGCGTGCGATAGCGACGCGCTGCTGCATGCCGCCCGAGAGCTGGTGCGGAAACGCGGATTCGTATCCCTGCAGGCCCATCAGGTTCACGTAGCGCTCGATTCGCGACCGGCGCTCGTCGGCAGCGATGCCCGAGGCGCGCAAGCCGAAATCGATATTCTGGACCACGGTTTTCCAAGGGAACAACGCGAACTGCTGGAACACGACGGAGCGATCGGGTCCCGGACCGGTGACGCGCTTGCTTCCCACCGTGAGCGAGCCCGTGGTGGGGAAGTCCAGCCCCGCCGCCATGCGCAGGCAGGTGGTCTTGCCGCAACCCGAGGGACCGACGATGGCGACGAACTCCTTCTCGCGAACTTCGAAGCTGACGTCGTCGAGTGCCGGCAACTCCCTGCCGTCGCGACGAAATGTCCGGGTGACATGCTCGAAAACGATGTTGCTCATCGCGGACGCAACACGATCTTGGCGGCGGCAGCACGGCCCTGGTCGAGATCGCGAAACGCCTGCGCACCGTCGGCGAGCGAGCGCTCTTCCACCCAGGCGAGATCACCGAACGCACCCTCGTGCAACGCGCTTGCGGCCGCGCGCAGATCGGCGGTCGAGTACGTGTAGGTGCCAATGAGCGAGATTTCGCCGAGGGTGAGCTTGCGCATGTCGATTTCCGAGGCCCAGTCGGCAAGCCCGATGTGAAGCACCACGCCGCCCGGCTTGACGGCGACGAGCGCCGCGTTGCGCGTCGCGCGCGCGCCGACCGCATCGATGACGAGGTCGATGCTGCCTTCGGGCGCCGCTTGCGCATGAGTTGGATCACACGTGGCGAAGCCGCCGGCAGTCTCCGCCGCTGCGCGCCGCAAGCGGTTGGTCTCCGCAAGCCGGATATGCCGGCAGCCATAGCTTCGCAGCAACAGCGAAGCAAGCAAGCCGATCGCACCCGCGCCGATGACGAGCACGGAACACTCCGGAAGCGGCCGCGTCAGGACTCGCGTCGCCGCGTTGATCGCGTGCAGCGCCGTGGCTGCGGGCTCCGTCAGCGCAGCGGCGCGCGACGACATGCCGTGCGGGAGCTCGATCACGCTGCCGGCCGCTGTCGTCACGTACTCGGCGAAGGCGCCGGCGCGCGTCATGCCGATCATCGTCCGATTCGCGCAGAGGTTGTTGCGGCCCTGGACGCAGAACTCGCAATGACCGCAGGTGATCAGCGGGTTGACCGTGACCTGCCGCCCTGCTCCCGGTCCCGAAAGAATTTCGCCGGCAAGCTCGTGGCCGAGGATCAGCGGCGGCACCCGTCTCGGATCGCGGCCGTGGTAAGCATGCATGTCCGATCCGCATATGCCGACCGCATCGACACGAATCAGCACCTCGCCTGGCGCCGGCGCGGGTCGCGATTCGTCACGATATGTCATTTCGTTGGGGCCGGTATAGACGAGTGCCTTCATCGCGTCATCCGGCAGTAAATCCACCGTCGACGAAAATCGTCTGCCCAGTGATGTACTCAGACGCAGGCGCCGCGAGGAACACGGCCACGCCGCGCAGATCGCGCAACTCGCCGTTGCGACCGATGAACGTGCGCGCTGCCATCTGTGACCAGCGCGCGGGATCTCCGGCCACTGGCGCGGTCAGCGCCGTAGCGAAGAAGCCGGGCGCGATCGCGTTGGCGTTCACGCCATCGCGCGACCACGCCTGCGCCTGCGCACGCGTCAACTGCGCGACGGCACTCTTGGTGGCGCCGTAAGCAGCGGAATCTGCGAAAGCGCGCACCGTCTGCAGCGAAGCAATGTTGATGATACGTCCCCAACGACGCTCGATCATCGCCGGTGCGAGGTATTGCGCGAGGAAGAACGGCGCATCCAGATTCAGGGCGAACGTCGCGTCCCAATCCTGCTCGGTCACATCGAGCATCGGCTTGCGCACATTCATGCCGGCCGCCGACACCAGGATGTCCGGCGCGCCGAAGGGTTCCGTCGCACGCGACGCGCAAGCGCGCAGCGCGGCGCGATCGGAGAGATCGCAGGGCAGCACGGCGGCGCGTCCGCCGGAGCGCTCAATTTCGCCGCGTGCGGCTTCGAGCTCATTTTCGCGGCGCGCGATCAGCACGACCGCCGCGCCGGCGTCGGCAAGGGCGAGGCCGATCGTCTTGCCGATCCCCGAGCTCGCCCCTGTCACCGCCGCGACCCGCCCCGAAAGACTGAACAGCGCGGACAGCGACATGAGCAATCAGGCCATGACCGGCGAGCCGCGATCGAATCGCTCGCCGGGAAAATACTTCTCGAGCCGATCGTCGGCGGTGCGCGCGTGGGCTTCCATGCCTTCGAGCCGTGAAATGCGGGCGCTGACCTGGGCAATGTCACGGTTGGCCTCGCGCGTCATGCGCTGCCAGGTGACGGTCTTGAGAAACTTGTGGACCGACAATCCTCCCGAGTAACGCGCGGCGCCCTTGGTGGGCAGGATGTGATTCGGCCCCGACGCCTTGTCGCCGAACGCGACGGTGGTTTCCTCGCCGAGAAACAGTGAACCGTAACAGGTCAGCCGCTCGAGCCACCAGTCGAGATCGCGCGCATGCACTTCGAGGTGCTCGGGCGCGTAGCGATCGGAGACCTGCGCCATTTCCTCGCGCGTGTCGACGACGACGACTTCGCCGTAGTCTCGCCACGCCGCACCTGCAGCGTCGCGCGCGGTGGGTGGCAGCGCGTCGATCAATCGCGGCACGCGTCCCATCACGTCCTCGGCGAGCCGGCGCGACGTGGTCATCAGCCATGCCGGCGACTCATGGCCGTGCTCGGCCTGCCCGACGAGGTCGGCGGCGACCACGTGAGCATCGGCGGAATCGTCGGCGATGACCGCGACCTCGGAAGGACCGGCGAACACGTCGATGCCGACCCGGCCGAAAAGCACGCGCTTCGCCTCGGCAACGAACTTGTTGCCCGGCCCGACGATGATGTCCGCCGGTCTGCCGGTGAACAATCCGTAAGCCAGGCTGGCGATGGCCTGCACGCCACCCAGCGTGAGGATGGCATCGGCACCGGAGACTTTCATCGCATAGAGCACTTGCGTATGGATGCCTTCGCCGCGATACGGCGTGGAGCAGGCGACGACGAATGGAACGCCCGCCGCCTTCGCCGTCGCGATGCCCATGTAGGCCGACGCGATATGCGCGTAACGACCGGTGGGAACGTAACAGCCGGCGACATTGACCGGGATAAGGCGCTGACCGGCGATGAGTCCTGGGTGGACTTCGGTCGAGAATTCGCGGACCGACTCGCGCTGTGCGAGGGCGAAGCGCCGCACACGCTCCGTCGCAAATTCGATGTCGCGCTTTACCGCCGGCGGGATGTCGCGCGTACGACGATCGATCTGTTCGTCGGTCACGACGATATCGCCACTCCAGCCATCGAGCTTCGCCGCGTAGTCGCGCACGACCTGCTCGCCGCCGCGATCGATCTCGGTCAGCATGTCTTCGGCGACCTGACGCGCATTGCCGGATTCGCTTTCCGGCGTCTTCGTGGCTTGCTTCAGATAAACGATGGACATGGCGGCCTTGCGCAAGAGCTCGTGCGCCCTCCGGGTCGGACAGGCTGGAGAGTTTAACAGCGCCGGTTCGACCGGTGCCGCCGGTCGTGCGCATGGCCGCGATAACCCTCGGTCGTGAACGCGGCGGGGTAGAAGCGGAGAACGATCGGACCCTTCCTCAACGCTTCAGCGAGCATAGCAGTCCGCTGCCGATCGCGGCGTCGTGCGAATTCCATTGACGCATCAAGGGGCTGGCATTATGTTGATCGCGGGAGGTGATCAGCGCGAGGTCGTTCGCTTTGAGCTCTCCCGACTCGCCCACACTGCTCGCGCGACTCGTCGATACGTCGAGTCGCGTCGGCGAGCAGTCAGGCCGGCGCGCCAAGATCTCGCTGATCGCCGAGCTGCTGCGCGATCTCTCGCATGCCGAGATCGACATCGCGGTGTCGTACCTGGCCGGCCTTACGCGGCAGAGAAAAACCGGCATCGGATGGGCGGCGCTTCGCGACGCGAGCAGCGCCGGCGCAGTGACGCCCACGCTGGCGCTGGTCGAGGTCGACGCGATCCTTCAGCGCATCGCGACCACGAGCGGCAAAGGGTCGACGGCGCAGCGCGCACACCTGCTGTCTGAACTATTCTCTCAGGCCACATCGGCCGAACAGGATTTTCTCGCACGCCTGCTCATCGGCGAACTGCGCCAGGGCGCGCTCGAGGGTCTGATGATCGAGGCCGTCGCCTCCGCCGCACAGCTTCCTGCCGATGCGGTTCGTCGCGCCGCGATGATCGCAGGCGGCATCGCAAGTGTCGCGCTGGCGGCTCTTGCGGAAGGAGCGCCGGGGCTGGACCGCTTCGCGATCGCGCTGTTCCAGCCGCTCGCGCCGATGCTTGCCCAGCCGGCCGACGACATCGACGACGCGATGACGCGCATTCCGATCGCGGCGCTGGAGTGGAAACTCGACGGTGCGCGCGTCCAGTTGCACAAGCGTGGCGATGAGATCCGGATTTATTCGCGCACCGGCAACGATGTGACTCACGCGGCGCCGGAGATCGTTTCGGCGGTCGCCAACGCACGGGCGTCGTCGCTGATCCTCGACGGCGAGGCGATCGCGCTCCGCAAGGGCGGCGCGCCGTACGCATTCCAGGACACCATGCGCCGGTTCGGGCGGGTGCAGGACATCGATGCAATGCGTGCGGACATGCCGCTGTCGGTCTTCTTTTTCGATTGCTTGCGCTGTGAGGACACCGATCTCGTGGGCGCAGCGGCCTCGGAGCGGTTCACTGCGATGGGCGACGCGCTGCCGAGCGAGCTGCTGATTCCGCGCCTGCTCACCAGCGATCTCGCCGCCGCGCAGGCGTTCTACGACGACGCGGTCGCACGCGGCCACGAGGGCGTAATGGTGAAGGCCGTGGATTCGCCGTACGACCCAGGCGCGCGCAGCGCCCAATGGCTCAAGGTGAAGCGCGCCCACACGCTCGACCTCGTCGTGCTCGCCGCCGAATGGGGGCATGGCCGGCGCAGCGGATGGCTGTCCAACCTGCACCTGGGAGCGATGGATCCCGCGACCGGCAAGTACGTGATGCTCGGCAAGACCTTCAAGGGGATGACCGATGCCATGCTCGCGTGGCAGACCGAGGAGCTGCAGAAACGCGAGGTCTCGCGCGACCAGTGGACCGTCTACGTCCGGCCCGCGCTGGTGGTCGAAATCACATTCAATGACGTCCAGGCGAGCCCGCGTTACCCGGGCGGCTTCGCGCTGCGCTTTGCGCGCGTCAAGGGCTACCGTCCGGACAAGAACGCCGCCGATGCGGACACCATGGAGACGGTGCGCGCGATTTTCACCGCGCAGGGTCGCTGAACCGTCGGCTATCAACGAGCCGCCAAAAAAATGACGGCCACAAGGGCCGCCATCATGGATACTGCCGCGTTACGCGCGCGGCTCGCCGTTGCCGTTGACGGTGATCGTGGGGCCCGGAGGCGCGGTCATCTGGACGCGATGCTCCAGCCCACGGAAATTGTAGGTCACATCCCAGTAATCGGGCGGCCCCGAGCTCTGCACGGTAGTACAGCGCTGCACGTCCTGATACGTGGTCGTCCCGCTTCCACGTCCGACGTTGGCACCGATCGCGCCGCCCGCAACCGCGCCGCCCGCGGTCGCGATGTCCTGCCCGCGTCCGCCCCCGACCTGATGGCCTAGCACGCCGCCGATGATCGCGCCAACGATCGCGCCCGGAACGTTCGGGCCACCGCCGCTCTGGACGGCTTGGCGATCAACCCAGCAGCGCTGCTCGGGCGGACCGACGACCGCGCGCACCGACGTCACAGGCACCTGATAGAGCTTCTCATTCGGACGCTGGCGGTACTCGTATACGGGCGCAGGAGGCGGTGGCGGAACTTCGGCATACGCCACGTTACGCCCGGCGGGTCGCAGCGACGAAATTCGCTGGCTCAATCCCATGCTCGACAGCTCGGGGTAATTTCCCGGGCCGAGAACAACGCAACGACCTTGGAAGTGGGCGTCTTCGCAGATTTGCCAGCGCCCGCGCTCGACGATCAACGACGACGCGCGATCGTTGAATCCGGTGGGATCGAGACTCCCGATCGGTTGCGCGGTCTGGAACACGCGACCGCGAAATCCTTCGCCCTCGTACAAGGTGACCTGTGCCGCGGCCTGGCCCGCTATGACCAGCGCTGCAAGCGCGACGACGCTCTTCAATGAACCATTCATGCTGACCTCCGTGGACGGGCTGCGCGTAGACGTGCCCGATATGTACATGAAGACACGTTAACGCGTCGGCGCATCGACGCGATGTCAGCTAATTGTTTCCAATAATGTAGGAGCCGGCCGATATATGTGTAGGAACCGTCGATCAAGGGTAATTTAGTCGCCGCATGACGACAATCGGCGCGAAAATCCTGAACGCCGCGACCGACGCGGCTGACTCATGAGCTGGCGTGGCGGCGACTTGGAAGCCGCCCGCCACCCGTGCAGCATTGATTGCGTTGGCCTCAGCTCGATGCATTCGTGCCAGTCGCAGCGTGCCGCGAATCGGGCTTCGGCAGCGGCACTTGCGGATCCTCCTCGGTGCCATCGAGTTGCTTGATGTCACCCGTCAACTCACCGCCCTCGGCGACGACCAGCTTGCCGTAGCGAATCGTCCCCGAAACGCGTCCTGTGCCGTGCACGATCAACCGCGTGCGCGCAGTCAGTTCACCGGTGAACTGCCCATGGATCTCGGCGATGTCGATCACGGCCGTACCGCTCAAGGTGCCCGGCTTTTCGATCTGCATGCTCTTGCTGCGAACGGTGGCTTCGACCTGACCTTCGATCACGAGCGCGTCGCAATTCGAGATCTCGACACCCTTCAGGTGAATGTTGACGCCGACGCTCAACGTGCTGCCGCCGGCGGTTGCCGTCATCTGCATCGGTGGCGGTGCCGCCGCGCTGGCAGGCGCTGCGGGCGCCGGGCCCGCGGGCGTCGCAGGGCGCGCGGGCGCGTGCACATCGTGCGTCGACGATGCAGCGCCTGCGTGGGCAGGTGCGGGTGCGCTGGGCATCGAAGGTCGGGTCGTCGTCGGTGCGGGGGGACGCGCATGCGCTTCCGGCGGATCGTAATGAGCAGGCTTCAGGGGGGCTTTGACGCCCGCCCTCAGATCGGGTGTGCCTTCACGGCGGTTGAACATGAGTATTTCCTTCAGCGGGTTTGGTCATATGCGTCGTCATGACATGACGTCGTCATTGTTATCCCATCGCCGCGATTGCGCAACCGAAAATTTCGGTGGCGGGAACTCAGCTGTTCGCACTCAACCGTCGTCGCGGCGACGCCATACGCTCGCGAGCCACGGCTGCTGCTCGCGCGGTAATCCGGGCGGCCGGTAATAGTGCGTAAGCAGCGTAAATCGCGTATCGACCATCCGCCGCTGCCACGTCTCCCAACGCAGGAACGCGCCATAGCGGCCTCGTCGCCAGCCTTCCTCGTCTTCACCGTGCGGATTCGACGCGAACAGCACGCCACCCGGCTTGAGGGCGGCGCGCAACTCGCCGAGCACGCGAGGAAGTTCCGCCATCGGCACGTGGAACAGCGATGCATTGGCGAAAATACCGTCGAAATACGCGTCCGGAAGCGACAGCGCGAGAAAATCCTGCTCCCACACTTCGCAGCCGCTTTCGCGCGCCATCGCGACGAAGGGTGGCGCGGCTTCGAGCCCGATCGCACGATGGCCGAGCTCCCTGAACGTCTGCAGGTCGCGCCCCGGGCCGCAGCCGAAATCGAGCAGCGTGAACGGCGGCGTCGCCTCGATGTGCTCGAGCAGCGCAGCGATGTTCTGGCTGACGTCGTGATGGCGAGTGCCCTCGCGAAAATCCTGCGCGCGCTGCACATAACTCTCGATCGTGCGGCGCGAGATGTCCTCGAGGTCGAGCGGAAGGTGGGGATCCGGCTTCATCTGGCCTGACAGGAGTCAATCAATTCCAGCGCACGCCGCTCACGATGGCGACGCCGAAAAAAAACACGAACAGGAGCGACGGGACCGCGAGCAGCGCGGCCAATGCGCACGCCGCGGCGAGACGATTGCGGTTGCGCAATGCCTTCGCGCCGACGACCACGATCGCGATGGCCGCGAGCAGCCCCGCCCATAACGCGATGTTGGCGCCCGATACCGAGCCATCGGCGACGCCGATGACGAAAAAGGCCGCCGCGACCAGCGCCGTGAGGAGATCGACGACCCACAGAGTACGAAACAGCGTCATCATCCCTTGAACAGCCCTGCGGCCGGCCCGGCGCCCGTGCACCTATAATGCAGCATTGCGACCATCGCCCCTCCTCATGGATCACGCCATCAATCACGACTCGCTGGCCTCGAGCATCGCTGCGCTCTGGGACGCGCAGATCGTTCCCACCATCACAGAGTACATCCGCGTTCCGGCCAAGTCGCCGCATTTCGACCCCGCGTGGGAAGCTAACGGCTACATCGAGCGCGTTGTCCAGCTGGCAGCGTCATGGGCGAAAAAACAGCCGATCTCGGGGATGACGCTCGAGATCGTGCGTCTTCCCGGGCGCACCCCGCTCATCTTTTTCGACATTCCGGCAAGCGGCACGCGCGGCGACCGCAGCATATTGCTCTACGGTCATCTCGACAAGCAGCCGGAGATGGTCGGTTGGCGCGACGGCTACGGACCGTGGGATCCCCTCTACGAAGGCGGCAAACTCTACGGCCGCGGCGGCGCGGATGACGGCTATGCGATCTTTTCCGCGCTGTCCGCGATTGGCGCGCTACAGGCGCACAGCGTCGCACACCCGCGTTGCGTGGGCATGATCGAGACCTGCGAGGAATCGGGCAGCTACGACCTGCCCGCGTATCTGGCCGCGCTCGCGCCGCGCATGGGCGACGTCGCGCTCGTCGTCGGCCTCGACTCGGGTTGCGGCGACTACGAACGGTTGTGGGCGACGACCTCGCTTCGCGGCTTGGTCGGCGGAACGCTTCGCGTCGAGGTGCTCACCGAAGGCGTGCACTCGGGTGATGCCAGCGGCGTGGTGCCGTCATCGTTTCGCATCGCGCGCGCCCTGCTCGACCGCATAGAGGACGTGGCGACCGGACGCATCCTCCCTGCTGCGTTCCACGCGGACATTCCCGCCGAGCGTGCGCAACAGGCACGGCGCGCCGCCGACGTGCTCGGCGCGATCGTCATCGACAAATATCCGTTCGCGAAGGGCATGCGCCCGATGGTCGACGACCGCGCCGAGGCGCTGCTCAATCGCACCTGGCGGCCCGCGCTGTCAATTACCGGCGCCGACGGCATGCCCTCGATCGCCGATGCGGGCAATGTGTTGCGACCGCAAACCTCGCTCAAGCTCTCGCTGCGCATTCCGCCTACGCTCGACGGCGGGCGCTCGGCGCAGGCGTTGAAGCGCGCGCTGGAGGACGATCCGCCGTACGGTGCGACGGTGCGCTTCGAAGCCGAGTCGGCGGCGACCGGCTGGAATGCGCCGCCGACGGCCGCGTGGCTGTCTCAGGCGATCGACCAGGCATCGTCGCGCTTCTACGGAAAGCCCTCGGCGGCGATGGGTGAAGGCGGCACCATCCCGTTCATGGCGATGCTGGGCAAGCACTTCCCGGACGCGCAGTTCCTCATCACCGGCGTGCTCGGGCCGCACGCGAACGCGCATGGCCCCAACGAGTTCCTGCACGTGCCGTACGCGAAAAAGCTCACCGCCTGCGTCGCGCAGGTGATCGCGCAGATGCCGGCGAGCTGAGACGCCAGCCAGGCGTGCGAGGCAGCGCGAGCTCGCGCGCTGCCGATCGGCGCGCTGCTACTTGATCCAGACCGCGACCACCCGGTCGTAATCGCCGGTGGCCTTGGCGAGGTGCATCCACTGGTCGACCCACGCCTTGAACACCACGTCCCCGCGTGGCAACAGGTAGCCCATCTCGCCATACTGCAACGGCTTGTCGGGATTGACCGCGCACAATCCCGGGCGCTGCTTCTGCTGCACCAGGGTCTCGACCGACTCCGAGATCATCACGTCGGCGTTGCCTTTGAGGATCTCGTCGAAGATCGCGGTGTTGTCCTCGAAGATCACGATCTTCGCCTGCTTGAAGTTGGCGCGCGCGAAGCGCTCGTTGCTGCCACCCGGATTCTCGATGACCGTCACGCCGGGCTTATCGATGTCGGCAACGCTCTGGAATCTCTTGACGTTGTCGCACCTCGTGATCGGTGTCTTGCCGTTGACCATGTACGGCTCGGTGAAGAACGCGCGCTTCTGGCGGTCGAGCGTAACCGAGATGCCGCCGACGGCGATGTCGCACTTGTCGACGAAATCGTCCATGAGCTTGGGCCAGCTCGTCTTCACGAATTTCGCCTCGACACCCAGCGACTTGGCCATCGACTGCGCGAGATCGACGTCGATGCCTTCGTACGTGCCATCGGGCTTGGCGAGGCTGAACGGCTTGTAGTCGCCGGGCGTGCACACGCGCAGCGCGCCGTTTTTCTGGACCGCATCGAGCCGCGAATCCTCCGCGTACGCGGACGCAGCGCACGCCGCGAGACAGATGACCATCGACCATCGAGCGAGCATGTTCGTTCCCCTTGGAATGCGACCGACCAACGCGTGAGCCAAGACACATTATAGCGGCCGTCATCAGGATGACGTATGCTGGCCGGCAGGTGCGGAACAATGCGCAATTTGGATCCACCTGGCTTGCGCGGCGGCCCGACCGCCCCCACCTGCAGCGTGCCACCTTTTGGAGAGAAACGCCGTGAGAACCATCATCCTTGTGACGCTGACCGCGATTGCCGCGACCCTGACGTTGAACGACGCCGCGGAAGCGCGCCGCATGGGTGGCGGCGGCAATTTCGGCGCGCAGCGCCAGAGCGTGACGCCACAGCGCGCATCACCCGCGCAGGCCAACCCCGCCGCCCCTGGGAGCGCGCCCGCGTCACCGCAGTCCCCCGCTTCGGCCGCCGCGCCCAAGACGCCTCCGCCCTCGGCGCAGCCTGCGCCGTCGGGCATGTCGCGGTGGATGGGTCCGCTTGCCGGCATCGCCGCGGGACTGGGACTCGCCGCGCTGCTGTCGCACTTCGGGCTCTCGGAGGGATTCGGCTCGCTGCTCGTGCTCGCACTGATCTTGTTCGGCGGCGTGTACCTGGTGCGCATGTTCCTAGGCCGGCGCGCTCCAGTGAGTGCGCCGCTGCGCTACGCCGGCGATGCTGGCGACGCTTCGCGCGATGCCTTCGCGCAGGCGCAGCCTTCGTCGACGACACCTACCTGGCACATCCCGTCGAATTTGGATCTCGAGGCAGCCCCCGCCGCCACGGCGCCTGCTGCGGCGACCTTCGGCATCAATCGTCACCCGCTGCCGGCCGGCTTCGACGCCGCTGGTTTCGCGCGCGAGGCCAAGCGCCAGTACATCGAGATCCAGCGCGCCTACGACGCGGCCGACCGCAACACGCTGGCCGACGTGATGACCGCAACGATGGCCGAGCAAATCGGACACGAGCTCGACAGGCGTGGCACTCATCACCCGACCGAGATCGTGAAACTGGACGCGGAGGTGCTCGAAGTCGCCACTGAAGGCGATCAGCATTGGGCCAGCGTCCGCTTCACCGGGCTGGTCAAGGAGGACGGCGACCCCGTCCCCCATGCCATCGATGAGGTCTGGAACCTGAGCAAGCCGGTGTCGGGCGGCTCCGGCTGGCTGCTGGCCGGGATTTCGCAACTCGCGTAATTGCGCGCGACGATGCTGGCGGGCGCCAGCGTCAGCGTGCCGTTCGTGCCCTCGGAGTGCCCTGCGCCTAGCGCCGCGCGGGCGAACGCTCGATGCGCGGATCGGGAATGAACCACATGATCGCCACCACCACGTACAGCGCGCACGCGACCAGCGGCTCGAAAAACGCCACCCCGATCGCGACAGTGTAGATCACCACCGACGCGATGCCCTTCGCGTCGCGTCCCACCGCGCGGGCCAGCACCGAGTCGTCGCCGTGGTGCGCGATGAGCATGCGCTCAAGTATGTAGTAGGCCAACCCACACATCCACAGCACTGCGCCGTACATCGCCACCGGCACAGGCGCGATGTGGTTCTCGTTTACCCACCCGGTGACGAACGGGATCAGCGAAAGCCAGAACAGCAGATGCAGGTTCGCCCACATCGTGCGGCCGTTGATGTGCTCGACGGCGTGCAGCAGGTGATGGTGATTGTTCCAGTAGATGCCGACATAGACGAAGCTCAGCACGTAGCTCAGGAACACCGGGATCAGCGGCAGCACAGCGGCCAGGTCGGTGCCGTGCGGCACCTTGAGCTCGAGCACCATGATGGTGATGATCACCGCGATGACGCCGTCGCTGAATGCTTCGAGCCTGGCCTTGCCCATTGCTTCGCTCCATGGCGCGCGCAGAAGTCGCGTCGAACGCGGCGTGATCGGCGCGCAACGATCACCGGGCGCGCCATTCTCGCCTACATTGCACGACGTTGCCACGGTCGCCGATTGCTGCCTGACAATCCCTGGGAATACGATGAGCGACCAACACTCGATCGACGATCTCTACACTGCGCCCGCCCGGGCGCAACCGTATCCCGGAACAAGTTCCGCCGCGCCGGTGCGGGCTGCAGGAATCGCGGCGCGAACGCGCCCGGAGCCTGCTGCCCCGCGTGCGGCCAGGAAACGCGGCTTGCTCTGCCGACGGTGTGCGACCTCATGTGCGACACCGCAGGACGCCGGACGGTGGCGCTGATCGCTCTCGATCACGACCGGCTGACTGGAAATCGGCGTCCGGGCACATCACGACGGCGGAATGCGACGTTCGTCTGAGCCGCGTCCGCAGCGTCATCTGAGACAATGAGCCATGGCTGAGGCAACACTTTCCGATTCGGCGCTCGACGTCCTGCGCCGTACCTTCGGCTACCCGGCATTTCGCGGCGCGCAGGGCGAGGTCGTCGACCACCTGGTCGACGGCGGCGACGCATTGGTGCTCATGCCGACCGGCGCCGGCAAGTCACTGTGCTACCAGATCCCTTCCATCGTGCGCCCGGGCACCGGCATCGTCGTCTCGCCGCTGATCGCGCTCATGCAGGATCAGGTTGCCGCGCTGTCGCAGCTCGGAGTACGCGCCGCCTTCCTGAATTCATCGCTCAACGCCGACGCGGCGCGCTCGACCGAGCGCGCCTTGCAGGCCGGTAATCTCGACCTCCTGTACGTCGCGCCGGAACGCCTGACCACGGGACGCTTTCTGGACCTTCTCGATCGCAGCCGGCTGGCGCTGTTCGCCATCGACGAGGCGCATTGCGTGTCGCAGTGGGGTCACGATTTTCGTCCCGAGTATCTGCAGCTCTCGCTGGTTCATGAACGCTACCCGACCATCCCACGCATCGCACTCACCGCGACCGCGGACCCGCAGACGCGCGAGGAGATCATCGTTCGGCTCGGCTTGCGGGATGCCCGCGTGTTCGTGTCGAGCTTCGATCGCCCCAACATCCGCTACACGATTGTCGATCGCGACGATGCGCGGGCGCAGCTCCTGCGCCTGATCCGCGAGGACCATCCCAACGAAGCCGGTATTGTTTACTGCCTGTCGCGGCGGAAGGTCGACGAGACAGCGGCGTGGCTGGCGGCGCAAGGCGTGCGCGCGTTTCCCTACCACGCCGGCATGGACAACGCCATGCGCTCGGCGCATCAGGCGCGCTTCCAGCGCGACGATGGTGTGGTCATCGTCGCAACCATCGCCTTCGGTATGGGCATCGACAAGCCCGACGTGCGCTTCGTCGCGCACCTCGATTTACCCAAGAGCATCGAGGGCTACTACCAGGAGACCGGTCGAGCCGGCCGCGATGGCGCACCCGCGGATGCGTGGATGACCTACGGCCTCGCTGACGTCGTGCAGCAGCGCCGGCTGATCGACATGTCCGACGCGGGCGAGGACTACAAGCGCGTGTCCGCCGCCAAGCTCGACGCGCTGCTCGGGCTGTGCGAGACCGCGGGATGCCGGCGCGTGCGCCTGCTCGCCTATTTCGGCGAACCGAGCACGCCGTGCGGTAATTGCGACACCTGCCTTGCACCGCCGGAGACTTTCGATGCGACGATGGAGGCGCGCAAGGCGCTCTCCGCGGTTTATCGCACCGGACAGCGCTTCGGCGCGGTGCACGTGATCGATGTGCTACGCGGCAAGGACAGCGAGCGCATCGAGCGCTGGGATCATGACAAGCTCTCGGTTTTCGGCATCGGTGCCGACATCGACGACGCGACCTGGCGAAACATTTTCCGCCAGCTGGTGAGCCTCGGGATGCTTCGCGTCGACCACGAGGCGCACGGCGGACTCAAGCTCGCCGATGCAGCGCGTGCCGTGCTCAAGGACGAGCAGGCGGTCTGGTTGCGCCGCGTCGTACGTCCCGAGCGCGCGCGCCGGCGCAAGAGCGCAGCAGTCGATGCCTCGCTGGGAGAACAGGGAGCGATGCTCCTCGACCAGCTCAAGGCTTGGAGACTTGCCGAGTCGCGCGCGCAAGCGGTGCCGGCGTACGTGATCCTGCACGACAAGACGCTGCAAGACATCGCGCGTGCGCGGCCGCGCACGCTCGGTGCACTCGGCGCGATCGCGGGCATCGGCGCGAAAAAGCTGGAGCGCTACGGCGGAGCGCTGCTCGGGCTCGTCAACGCCTGACTTCGTCTTCGCCGGACCGACACCCGCAGGTTCCTCGGTGCACGCGGAACGACATGGCTTTGCCATTCCGATCGAGCGAAGCGACGACGAATTTGCTTCGCGCTGGATCAGCCGCCGGATGACAATCCGAACGCCTGCGCCAGCAATTCGTAGGAGCGCCGCCGCGCGACGGGATCGAAAGTCCACGTGTTGATCACGAGCTCGTCGAGGCCCAGTCGCGCCGCCTCGGCGGAAAGCTTTTCCGCGACGTGATCTGCCGTGCCGGCGAAGGCCTTGCGGCGCAGCGCGTCGATGCGCTCGAGGTCGGCCGTCGAATAGGGATACGCCTGCGCCTCCTCGGGCGACACCAGCGGCTGGCGAATGCCCTTCTCGAAACCGACGCGCCAGTACTCGCGAGACTTGAGCAATCGCTGCGCCTCGTTGTCGCTGTCGGCGGCGAGCGCCCAGATGCACACGGTCGCGAACGGACGCGGATAGCGCGGGCTCGGCCGGTAATGCTCGCGATAAAGCGAGAGTGCCTGCTCGACACCCTTGCCGTCGGTGAAAAAATACGCGTAGGCGTACGGCAACCCCAGATGCGCACCGAGCTGCGCTCCGTAATCCGAGCTACCTAGGATCCAGATCTCCGGGATCGTCGCGCCGCGCGGGTGCGCGACGATCTTGGCAAACGGATGCTCGGCCTCGAGCGGCTCGCCGGCGAGCCAGTGCGCGAGATCGATGACCTGACGCGGAAAGAATTCCGCGGCGCGATCGGCGTCAGGATTGAGTGCCAGCGCAGTCAGTCGATCCGAGCCGGGGGCGCGCCCAACGCCGAGGTCGATGCGCCCCGGCGCGATGCCTTCGAGCACGCGAAACTGCTCGGCCACCTTGAGCGCGGAATAGTGCGGCAGCATCACGCCGGCGCTGCCGATGCGAATGCGCGCCGTGGTCGCCGCGATCGCCGCCATCAGGATCTCCGGTGCCGTGCCGACGATGCTGCCGCTGTTGTGGTGCTCGGAGACCCAGTAGCGGTGGTAGCCCAGCGAATCGCACAGTCGCGCCAGCGCCAGCGATTCGCCGATGGCGTCGCTTTCTGGACGCCCCTTGGAAACGGGCGATTGGTCGAGAACGGAAAGTTTCATCGGATGGTCACGTCACGCGTCGGCTTGATCGCGGCATTCATTGTAGGTCCGAATCGACACGCATCGATCATCGTGACGCCGGCGTGCGATTGCGTTCGACGACACGCTAGAATGGCGGCCCGTGGAAGCGAGTCGCGAACTCGCCCGCGCTGCCGACAACCTGGAGGAACCGCAGGTGCCCGCTACCCCACCCCGATCGCTGACCGGCGTTCTCCCGATCGCGCCGACGCCGTTTACCGCCAGCGGCGAACTCGATCTTGATGGCCAGCGCCGCGTGCTCGACTGCATGATCGATCAGGGCGTCGACGGCATTTGCATTCTCGCCAATTATTCGGAGCAGTTCCTGCTCTCCGACGACGAGCGCACGACGCTGCTCCAGCTTTGCACGTCGCATGTCGCGGCTCGCGTCCCGGTAATCGTCACCTGCAGCCATTACAGCACGCAGATCGCGGCCGCGCGCGCGGAACAGGCGGCCGCCGCAGGCGCAACCATGGTGATGATGATGCCTCCGTATCACGGCGCGAGTCTGCGCGCGGACGAAAAAGGCATGATCGAGCACTTCGCGCGTGTTGCCGACGCGGCGAAGCTGCCGATCATGATCCAGGATGCACCGTTGTCAGGCGTTGCGCTTTCGGTTCCTTTCCTCGTGCGTCTCGCCAGCGAGGTGCCTCTCGCCTGCTACTTCAAGGTCGAGGTCGGCGGCGCCGCGGCGAAGCTGCGCAACCTCATCGCCGCCGGCGGTGCAGCCATCGTCGGCCCGTTCGATGGCGAGGAGTCGATCACGCTCATGGCCGACCTCGACGCCGGCGCGACCGGGACGATGCCGAGCGCGCTGCTGCCGGACCTGATCAGGCCCGTTGTCGAGTTGCATCGCACCGGCCGGCGCGACGAGGCGGCCGCGACCTACGCGCGCATTCTCCCGCTGATCAATTACGAGAACCGCCAGTGCGGGCTGCGCGCCTGCAAGACCGTCTTGGCGGAAGGCGGCGTCATCCGCAGCGAAGCGGTGCGTCATCCGCTCGAGCCGCTGCATCCGCAGGCACGCGCGGGGCTGCTCGAACTCGCGCGTGAGGCTAATCCGCTCGCGCTGCGCTGGGGCCGGTAGCTGCGCGGTCGCTTCAAGGCTCCTCAACGTGCCTCAACGCGCGCGCTGCGAAGGCACCCTGATGCGCGCCGCTGCTCGCGACGGCGCGGCTTTGGCGGGCTGGTAGAGCGCGTAGAACTGCTGCACCAGCTTGACGAATTCTTGCGTCTCGGGAAACGGCGGGACCTGCCTCGCGTAGTGCTCGACCGCCTGTTCGCCGGCGTTGTATGCCGCAAGCGCGAGCGCGATATCCCCGGCGTACATGGTCAGGAGATCGCGCAGGTAGCGCGTTCCGATCCCGACGTTGATGCGCGGGTCGAGCAGCTTCTGCTCGACGCTGCGATGCTTGTCGGCGACGACACCGTAGCGCATGGCGGTTTCCGGGATCACCTGCATGAGACCCAACGCGCCCTTGTTCGAGATCGCATCGGCGATGAATGCGGACTCCACCGCGACCACCGCCTTGACCAGCGCGGCATCGATGCCCTGCGCGGTGGCATTGCGTCCGATCAGCGCGTCATAACTCGCCACGCGCGGTTCGTTGAGCAGGCGCTGGTAGTGCGCTGTCCGCCGCAACGCCTCGGCATCGGCGTTCGCGGCGGACGGTTGTGGCGCCAGCTCGACTGTACTCGGACCCTTGTAGAGCAGCTCGTAGCGATCGTCGAGTCTTTCGCTCGCGACATGGGTCTGCCCGTGCTCGTCGACGAATCCCCAGATCGCAGCGGCGGCATTCGACACGGCGAACAACGATGCGAGCCCGAGGCATGCCGGCAGCGCGCAGCGGCACACGGTGATCGCCCTCGCCTTGATCGCGCGCCGATGCGCCTCGATGCCTTCCAATCGCGGACGCCGGAGCGTCAACGGCTGCGATGGAACCACAGCAGCGACAGCAGCATCGCCAGCAGCAGCAGCGCGGTCGCTATCGCGGTAAACAGGAAGCTGATCTCGGTGTCCTTTTTCTCCAGGACGAGCTTGGCGGTCAGTCCTTGATAGACCTTGCGAAGGTCGGCGGCGCTGCCGGCATAGAAGTATTCGCCGCGAGTGATGTCGGCAACGGCCTTGAGCGTTTCCTCGTCCAGACGAACGAACGCCGACCATCCTTCGAAGCCGATCGATCCACCCTCGGCGGTGCCGAAGCCGACGGTGAATACGCGTACGCCGTGATCGGCCGCCATGTGCGCGGCATCGAGCGGATCCGGACCCGTAGTGCGCCGGCCGTCGCTCAGCAGGATGATCACACCCGAGCCGTACGACCCGGGCTCGACCGGCTTGAATTCCTTTTTCGGTGGCTTGGGCGCCTTGTCCAGGCTGGTGCCCTGCGCATTCGACCGCGACCATGCCCCCTTGAAGATCAGCGACTCCAGGTCGATGCCCTCGTCGGGGAAAAGCGTCTGCAGCGCCACGTAGAGGGCGCTACCGGTGGCCGTCCCGCGCTGAAGCTCGAAACGATCGATGGCGGCGAGCAGATCCTCGCGACTACGGGTGGGCGGCTGCACCAGCGCTGCGGTCGCGCCGAAGGAGACGATAGCGATTCGAACGTCGGGTGGATGATCCTCGACGAAGGCCTTCGCCGCCGCCTGCGCAGCAGTGATGCGATTGGGATCGACGTCCTTCGCGCCCATGCTGAGCGAGACGTCCATCACCATCACGATGGTCTGCTGCTGCGATGGCAGCGTAACCACCGCGTTGGGTGCAGCCATGGCGATGATGAGCGTGGTCACCGCCAGCAGGAACAACAAGGGCGGGATGTGGCGCCGAAAGCGCTGCGCGGGACCGATCGCCTCGCGCACCACGCCGAGGCTCGCCAGACGCAGCGCCGACTTCTTGCGCCGCCGCAGCAGCGCGAGATAGGCCCACACCAGCGCGGGAACCGCCAGCAGCATCCACAACATCTGGGGCCACATGAACTTCATGGCTCGATATTAACTCCACTTCAGAGGATCACATACGCGGGCCGCCAGGATCGGGCCCGCGGCTCTGGTTCAGACCCTTCGCGCCGCGGTGCGTTCACGGCGGTCACCGGGGCCACTCAACGCCTGGTCACTGCACGCGCCATATGATGTTGCCGACGTCGTCGGCCACCAGCAGCGCACCACGCGCATCGATGGCGACGCCGACGGGCCGACCGTAGGCGTCGCCGTCGGGCGAAAGAAATCCGGTAAGCACGTCCACCGCATCGCCTGAGGGCATGCCGTTGGCGAACGGAACGAAGATCACCTTGTAGCCGCTGTAGGGTTTACGGTTCCAGGAGCCATGCTGCCCCACGAACATGCCGTGGTGGAATGGCGCCGGCAAAGCCGTGTCGCCAGCCCACGTCAGACCCAGCGACGCGGTGTGCGCACCGAGGGCGTAGTCCGGCACCAGCGCCTTCGCCACCAGGTCGGGGCGCTGAGGCTCGACGCGCGTGTCCAGGTGGCGACCGTAATAGCAGTAGGGCCACCCGTAGAAGCCTCCGTCGTGCACCGAGGTCATGTAATCGGGCACCAGGTCGCTGCCCAACTCGTCGCGCTCGTTGACCGCGGCCCACAGCGCGCCGCGGTCGCCATCCCACGCCATCCCGACGGGATTGCGCAACCCGGATGCGAATACGCGATGCGCGCCGGTGGCACGGTCGATTTCCCAGATCGCCGCGCGCCCGTCCTCCTTGTCGATGCCATTCTCCGCGGCGTTGCTGTTCGACCCCACCGACGCGTAAAGCTTGCGTCCGTCGGCGCTCGCGATGACGTTCTTGGTCCAATGGTGATTGAGGGGTCCGGCGGGCAGGTCGGCCACCTTGACCGGCGCCGCGGTGATGCGGGTCTGTCCCGGCGTGTAGGAAAAGCGCAGTACCGCATCGGTGTCGGCGACGTAGAGGTCGCTGCCGACTAGCACCATCCCGAACGGAGAGTTGAGCCCTTCGATGAATACGCTGCGCGTCTCGGCGACACCGTCGCCATCGGCGTCGCGAAGCAGCGTGATTCGGTTTGCGCTGGGGCTGCCGGCACCCGCACGCGCCATCATCATGCGCATGATCCAGCCCTTGATCCCCTTTTCGTCGTCGGGTTTGGGCGGAGCGTTGGTTTCCGCCACCAGCACGTCGCCGTTGGGAAGCACGTATACCCAGCGAGGATGATCGAGTCCTTCCGCGAAGCGCGTCACATGGGTGCCCGCCGGCGATTGCGGTGACGCCCCCACAGGCCATCCCTTGGCGGGTGCGATGTTGACGGTGGGGATCACCGAGACATCCGGCGGCGGAAGCACCGGATCGGGTCCCATGCCGTCTCGTTCAGGAAGGTTGGCATGGTGGCCACACGCTGCGAGCGTTGCAAAAAGGAATAAAGAGCCTACGAAGCGTGTGCGGTCCACGGTGTCATCCGAGCGCAAGCGACACGAATGCCGCGTCATGCGGATGGGTTGCAACACGCGTGCCATTGGCTCGTCGCGCCTTCCCGTAGGCAGGGAAGGCCGCGGACAAGCTGCACTGCGCGTCGACGGTCGCGGCAGAATTACAATCCGGTAAATCTTGCGCACCGTCGCCGCGGACCGCATACTTTGAACACGCCGACTTTCAGGCGCGCAAAACTGCCGTACGCTGTCGCAGCGCATCCGTTCCGACCCGCCATGCCGCACGAGCCTGCCTGCTCCCACCTGCAACTCATCGCCGATGTCACGCCCTCCGCTCGCGGGTGCGAGGAATGCCTCGCGATCGGTGCAACCTGGGTTCACCTCCGGCTGTGCCTCATCTGCGGCCACGTCGGATGCTGCGACGACTCGCCCAACCGCCACGCCACCAAGCATTTCCATTCGACGCGCCATCCGGTGATGCGCTCCTTCGAGCCCGGCGAGACGTGGGGTTACTGCTACGTCGACGACCTCATGTTCGATCCCATGCCACGCGCGGCTTCCGCGCACCGCGCCAAACACTCCGACCATCGATGATCACCTCCGCCGAGCTGCACTCGATCCCATTGTTCGTGTCGCTTCCCGATGAGGAGGCGGGCGCGCTCGCCGCGCGACTTGCCGACGTCCACCTGCGAACCGGGGACTGGCTGGTGCACGAGGGCGAGCAGCCTTCGTTTTTCATGCTCGTCGACGGCAAGCTCGAAGTGCTCAAGGTCGTGCACGGCAGCGAGCGGCGGATCAACACCTACGACGCCGGCGAGTATTTCGGCGAGCTGCCGCTGCTCCTGGGCGCGCCCGCGCTGGCCAGCCTGCGCGCGCTGGAGCCTTCGCGCGTGGCGAGGCTCGACGTCACCGATTTCGCCGAGCTCTTTTCGGCATGCGAGCATTTCTCTTCGGAGCTTACGCGCACCATGACGCGGCGCTTCACGCATCTGCGCGAAATCGCCGCCGAGCCGCCGCCGGCGCGAGTGACCATCGTCGGCCACCGCTACGACATCGCATGCCATCATCTGCGCGACTTCCTGGTCCGCAACCGCATCGTCTTCCGCTGGCTCGACCCGACGCATCCGCAATCGTGGGGGGAGGTCCCTCCGCCCCGTGAGGGCGATGTCTACCCGATGGTGATCCTTCCCGACGGCGAGCGCGTGACGACGCCGACCCTGCGCGAGCTCGCCGACAAGCTCGGGCTGCAGACACGTCCACGCGGGGCGCTCTACGACGTCGCCATCATCGGCGGTGGGCCCGCGGGGCTCGCCGCCGCGGTGTACGGTGCCTCCGAAGGATTGCGCACCGTGCTCATCGAGCGCGAGGCGCCTGGAGGACAGGCGGGCACCTCGACACGCATCGAGAACTACCTGGGGTTTCCGACGGGCGTATCCGGCGACGACCTCGGCGGCCGTGCGCTCGAGCAGGCGCAGCGTTTCGGCGCGGAAATCCTGGTCGGACGCGAAGTCGTGGGGCTGGCGGTCGATGGCAATGAGCGCCATGTTCTGCTGGACGGGGACGAGACCGTCAGGACGCGCTCGGTCGTGCTCGCCAATGGCGTCAGCTGGCGGCAGCTCGACATTCCGAGCGCCGACGCACTGCTCGGACGAGGCATCTATTATGGCGCAGCGCGCAGCGAGGCGATGTCGTGCACGGGGCAGGACGTGTTCCTGGTCGGCGGCGGCAACTCGGCAGGCCAGGCCGCGGTGTACTTCTCCAACTACGCGCGTCGCGTGACGCTGCTGGTCCGTGGCCCGTCGCTCGACGCGAGCATGTCGTATTACCTAATCCAGCAGCTCGCGGCCAAGCACAACGTCGAAGTGCGTACGCGCTCGCGGGTGTTGCGCATCGAAGGCGAGCATCGGCTCGACGCCGTCGTCATCGAGAATCGAGATACCGGCGCGGTGACGACCGAGCCGGCGTCAGCGCTGTTCGTGCTGATCGGCGCCGACGCCGACACCGCGTGGCTGCCCGATTGCGTGATCCGCGACGACAAGGGCTACGTGTGTACCGGTCGCGACGTCATGGACCTCGTTGCCGACAACCAGGGCGAGTGGTCGCTGGCACGCGATCCGTATCTGCTGGAAACCAGCGTGCCGGGCATCGTCGCCGCAGGCGACGTGCGCCACGGCTCGGTCAAGCGAGTGGCCTCGGGTGTGGGCGAAGGCAGCATGGCGATCGCCTTCGTGCACCAGTACCTCGCCAGCGTGCCCGTCGACGAGCCAGCGGTCGTCGCACCGGTCGAGACCGTCGCGACGACCTAGACTCACGCCGCCTTAGACGAATCCCGCGTTCTTGAGCGGCAGCGTGCGCTGCGGCTTGCCGGTCGCCGCCGCCAGCGCGTTGAGCACGGCAGGCGCCGTTACGCAGATAGTCGGCTCGCCGACCCCTCCCCAGAAATCGAAGGTCGGCACGATCACCGTCTCGATCTTGGGCATGCCGGCCAGGCGCAGGATCGAATAGGTGTCGAAGTTGCGCGAAGTCATGCGCCCGTTCTCCACCGGGCATTCGCCGTAGAGCGTCGCGGTCAGGCCGAACGCGACCGAACCTTCCACCTGCGCCGCGATCTGCTGCGGATTGACCGCGTGCCCGCAATTGAGCGCGAGCACCATGCGGTGCACCTTGAGCTTGCCCTGGGCGTCTACCGAAACCTCGGCGACGGCGGCCGAGTAACTGCCGTAGCCCATGAACTGCGCGAGGCCGCGATGCACGCCCGCAGGCAGCGGCGTGCCCCAGCCTGCCTTTTCGGCCGCTGCGTTGAGCACTGCGAGGTGCTTGGGATGCTTGCTCATCAGCGCGCGTCTGAATTCCAGCGGATCCGCGTTCGCCGCGCGCGCCATTTCATCGACGAAGCACTCCATGTACACCGCGTTCTGGTTGGTGTTGACGCCACGCCACGGCCCCACCGGCACGTGGGTGTTGCGCATCGCGTATTCGAGGCGAAACGCCGGGAAGTCGTAACCGAGCTGCGCGTCGCCGGCTTTTTCGTAATAGCCCTGCATCTGGCGCTCGTCTTTTCCGTCGGCCACCGAGGACGGATTGAGAAAGGCATTGATCGACTGACCCGACACGCGCAAATGCACGCCGACCAGCTTGCCGCCTGCATCGAAGCCGGCGACGCCGCGCGCCTGCGAGATCGGGCGGAAAAAGTCGTGCGTCATGTCCTCCTCGCGGCTCCATATCAGCTTCACCGGCACGCCTGGAAACTGCTTGGCGATGGCGGTCGCCTGGCGCACGTAGTCCTGCGTGCCCCCACGGCGGCCGAAGCCACCGCCGAGATCGAGGCGGTAGACCTCGCATTGGGCAAGAGGCAGACCGGACTCCTCCGACAACGACGCCAGTGAGGCTTCGGCGTTTTGCGTCGGCACCCAGCACTCGGCGCGGTCTCTACCAACCCGCGCCGTGCAGTTCATGGGCTCCATGGTCGCGTGCGCGAGAAACGGCGTGCTGTAGACGACCTCGATCTTTTTCGCCGCGCCTTCGATCGCCTTTAGCGCATCGTTCTCGTCGCGCGAGACGTAAGCATTGGGCGCGGTCAGCCCTTCCTCGAGGCGCTTGGCGATGGTGGCGCTGGACTGCGACGCGCCCTCGCCTTCGTCCCACGCGACGGGCAGCGCGTCGAGCGCAGTCTTGGCGTGCCACCAGGTGTCGGCCACCACCGCGACCGCTTGGTCGTTGACCTTGACCACGCGCTTCACGCCGGGACGGCCCGCGATCTTGGCAGCATCGAAGCTCGCGAGCTTGCCGCCGAACACGGGACATTGCCTGATCGCGGCGTTGAGCATGCCCGGCATGGTGAGATCGATCGCGTAGACTTTGCTGCCGTTAAGTTTGTCGGCGGTGTCCAAACGCTTGACCGGCTTCCCGGCGATGGTCCACGCGTGCGGATCCTTGAGCGTGATCGACTTGGGATCGGGCGCGTCGAGCTTCGCGGCCGCCGCGGCGACCTTGCCGTATGTGGTCTTGCGGCCCGACGGTGCATGCGTGATCACGCCCTCGGATACGCTGAGCTCTGCGACCGGCACTTTCCAGTCGTTCGCCGCGGCCTGCACCAGCATGATGCGCGCGGCCGCGCCGCCGCGACGCACGTAGTCCTCGGACGTGCGTATTCCGCGGCTGCCGCCGGTGCCCATCTCGCCCCAGACGCGCTTGCGCGCGTAGTTCTGGCCGGCGGTGGGTGATTCTGTCGTGACATTGTTCCAGTTGCACTCGAGCTCTTCGGCGACAAGCTGTGCAAGACCCGTGAGCGTGCCCTGTCCCATTTCCGAGCGCACCACGCGCACGACACAGGTCTCGTCGGGACGAATGAGCACCCACGCGTTGACTTCGGCGCCCGGCATGGCTTCCCTGGCACTGGCTGCAGCGATCACATCGGAACCGAGCGGCAGATAGAGACCCAATGCGAGACCGCCGCCGGCGGCAGCGGATCCGACCACGAACCTGCGCCGGGAAAGATCGGGCGTGCGCGCTGGCCGAGCGGAGCGGATTGTTTTCATCGTATCTCCTAGGCCTTGGATTGCACGATCGGAGCGAGGCCGGGCCAGCTGGGCTTCGCGGTGCCGGCAGCGATATGCACTGCATCGCGTATGCGCTGATAGGTTCCGCAGCGGCAGATGTTGGTCATCGCGGCATCGATGTCCTGATCGCTCGGTTTCGGATTCTTCGCGAGCAGCGCAGCCGCCGCCATGATCTGTCCCGACTGGCAATACCCGCATTGCGGAACGTCGATCGCCGCCCACGCGAGCTGCACGGGGTGCGTACTGTCCTTCGACAACCCTTCGATGGTGACGATCTTGTCGCTCGCCTTCACCGCCGACAGCAGATAAGAACACGAGCGGACGACGCTGCCGTTGATGTGCACCGAGCACGCGCCGCATTGAGCGACACCGCAGCCGTACTTGGTGCCGGTCAGGCCCACCTGCTCGCGGATCACCCAGAGCAGCGGCGTATCGGGTTCCGCCTGCACATCGCGGATCTTGCCGTTGATGTTGAGCTTGGCCATGCGAAATCCTCCGAGGGCAGAACGATCGGCACCGAACGTTTTTCGGTCTAGCTTACTCCAACTCGCGTCCCGCGCGAATGACCCGGCGCGCGCCGCGACGCGGCTCAGACCGATTGGAGATAAAATCAAAGCGTGAGTTCCAGACGTTTTCACCGTTGGTCTGCTCTCGCATCGACGCTGTCGTGCGGCTGGATGGCGCTGTGCTGCGCCGCCTCAAGCGTCGACCCCGATGCGACGGGTGCTCTCATCGTGGGAGATGCGATGCCGACAGCGCTGGCGGATGGTGGCGACGCCGCGCGTGGCCGCGCGCTGCTCATCGCGCACGACGATGCGAACTGCATTCTTTGCCACGCCATCGCCGACCCGGCGATTCGCGTGTCGGGCAGCGTCGGCCCAGCGCTCGATGGCGTAGGGCGACGCCTGAGCGTCGGTCAGCTGCGCCTGCGCGTGGTCGACATGCGGCAGGTCAACGCGGCTTCGGCGATGCCTTCTTATTACCGCACCGCCGGTCTTGACCGCGTTGCCGACGCCTATCGCGGGCGTCCGATACTGGCCGCCGCTCAGGTCGAGGACGTCGTCGCGTACCTGGCCACCCTGAAATGACGCGCTCATCTCATTCCCTGGGGATCGGCACATCGATGTCGCGCCGCCGCCTGCTGCAGTTTGCGAGCGTGGGCGTGGCGGCGCCGATGCTTGCTAAGCTTCGCATCGCGCAGGCGCAGACGCTTCCGCCGCTGCCTGCGCTTGCGACGCTGCTCGACGGACGCACGCCGCGCTGGGAGCGCCTGCACCTGGACATGCCGTTGTTCGCGGACAACGGCCAGGCGGTACCGCTGCGCATGACCATGGATGGTCCGTTCGCGGCCGCCTCCGCATTGCAGTCGATTCACCTTTTTTCCGGGCGCAATCCAGTGCCGGTCATGGCCGTGTTCGAGTATCCGCTTGCACCCGACCGCGTCGAGATCGACACCCGCGTGCGTCTTGCAGGCGCGCAGCGCATCGTCGCCATCGCGGTGATGAGCGACGCGACAACCTATGCAGCGAGCGTCGACGTCGAAGTCACCATCGCCGGCTGCCTGGATGCGAGCTGAGCGCCGAGCTGACCATGGCCGATGCCCGCGTCAACGTCCCTCCCGAATGCCGCCGCGGCGAGCCTTTCGAGGTGCGCATCTCGATCCGCCACGCCATGGAGACGGGATACCGTACCGATGCCGCCGGTAAGTCCATTCCGCGCAATGTGATCCAGCGTTTCGACTGCCGTTACAACGGCGAGCCGGTTTTTTCGGTACAGATGGGGCCCGGCATCGCGGCCAACCCGTACCTTCGATTTTTCGTGACCGCGCGCGACTCGGGTACGCTGGCCTTCGAGTGGATCGACGACAGCGGCGCCCGCGGCAGTGCCGAGGCGGCGATCAAGGTTGCGTGATCGAGGCAGCCCAGGCGTGCGCGGGGTGGGCGTCCTGTCGTTGTTGGCGGCACTTACCGCACTCATCGCGGCGCCAGGCGCTGACGCGCAGACGCGTGCCTTGCCGCTCGCCGAGCTTCGCTCCGGAATCACTTTCGCCGGCGCGGATGTGCGCGCGATGCAGGCGGACGACTTCGCCAATCCCGGGATGCTCTGGGTCGATCGCGGCGAACGCCTCTGGAAGCAGGCGAGCGCCGACGCCCCGAGCTGCGAGCGCTGTCACGGCGACGCCAGCACGTCGATGCGCGGCGTCGCCGCACGCTATCCCGCGTACGACGCGTCGGCCGCCCGTGTGCTCGATCTCGAGGCGCGCATCGACGATTGCAGAGTGCGCCGCCAGAAGCTTGCCTCCCTGCAACGCGAGTCGGACGACATGCTCGCCTTGACCGCCTATGTGGCTACGCAGTCGCGTGGATTGCCCGCATCGGTGTCGATTGCGGGCCCGGCGCGCGCGACGTGGGAGCGCGGGCGCGACTTCTACTACGCGCGCCACGGCCAGATGAACATGGCCTGCGCGCAATGTCACGAGCAGCACTGGGGCCAGCGCCTGTATTCGGAAACGCTGAGCCAGGGGCACGGCAACGCGTTCCCGGCGTACAAGCTCGAATGGCAATCGCTGGGATCGCTGCAGCGGCGCATCAGGGCTTGCCTGTTCGGCATTCGCGCGCAGATGCCCGACTATGGAGCACCGGAACTCACCGACGCCGAACTGTTTCTGGCGTGGCGCGGACAAGGCTTGCCGCTCGAAGCGCCCGGCGTGCGCCGCTAGTGTCCGCTCCCACGCAGCGCGCGGCGTCCGAACCCGTCCCCACGACAAATCGCGCGCACCCGGCCATCGGCGCGCTGTTCGTGCTGCTGTGGAGCACGGGCTTTATCGGCGCCAAGCTGGGATTGCCCTACGCCGAACCGCTCACCTTCCTGGCGCTGCGCATGGTCATCGTCGCTTCGCTGCTGCTGGTCGTAGCGGTGCTGACGCGCGCACCCTGGCCGCACAGCCCCCGCGCGTGGTGGCACGCGGCCATCGCCGGCCTGCTGGTGCAATGCGGTTACCTCGGTGGCGTGTTCAGTGCGATCGCGAACGGGATGTCCGCGGGCGTGGTCGCGCTCATCGTCGGATTGCAGCCGCTGCTCACGGCATTCACCGCGGCGCCGCTGTTCGGCGAGCGCACGACGCCGAGGCAGTGGTCGGGCCTGGTACTCGGGCTGATCGGCGTCGCGCTGGTGCTCTCCAGGAACGTCGGCTCGGCGATGAGCTCCGAGGGCCTCGTGCTCGCCGCGCTCGCCCTGGTCAGCATGACCGCGGGAACGCTTTACCAGAAACGATTCGGCAGCGCGATGGACTTTCGCACCGGCGGCGTGATCCAGTACGCGACCAGCGCCATGGTGTTGCTGCCGCTGGCCGCGCTCACCGAATCGATGCGCATCGCATGGAGCGTGCCATTCGTCTTCGCGCTCGCGTGGCTGTCGCTGGTGCTGTCGATCGGCGCCATCGGACTGCTCTACGTGCTGATCCGGCGCGGCCGCGCAACGCAGGTGTCGAGCCTGTTCTACCTGACGCCGCCGGTGACCGCGGTGCTGGCGTTCCTCGCTTTCGGAGAGACGCTCACGCCGCTGGCGATCGCCGGAATGGTGATCGCGGTCGTCGGCGTTGCGCTGGTCAACCGCTAGCGCTCAAGCGGTCGCCGACTTGAGCGTCGTCAGTTCGATCGATACCGAGGTCGACTCGTCGGCGAACAGCACGTGGCCTTCCTGCATCGTGCAGTGCAGTCGCATCGAGCGCGCTGCGATCGCCGCCAGCGCGCGGCTCGCCTCGAGCGGAACCTCGGCAACGTGAAGTCGCTGCAGCGTCTCGACCCTGACGCTGACTTTGTTCCACCACAGCCCGACCGAGCGGCCGCCGTACGCATAGACGTGAACCTCGCGGGCGCGGCCGCACGCTTTGCGAATGTCCTTTTCGTCGGGCAGACCGACATCGATCCACGATTCGATGACGCCGGTCATGTCGCGTTGCCATAAATCCGGCTCGTCCTCGGTGGACAATCCCTTGCCAAACTCGAGCGAGTCGCTCGCGTGCAGCGCGAAGGCGAGCACGCGCATCATCATGCGCTCGTCGGTCTCGGAGGGATGGCGCGCGAGCGTCAGTGCGTAGTCGCCGTAGCGGTTGCGGCCGATGTCGGCGAGAGCGAGGTCCGCCTTGCAAATCGTCGACTTCAGCGCCACGGCGGCCTCGTGGGCAGACCAGACACGGCTACCCCGCGGGATTCGGATAGCGCGCCTGGAGCTCGGCGATATCCGCGAGCGTTTCCGCGTCGAGCTCGAACTGCGCGCCGGCGATGTCATCCCTGAGCTGAGCCATTGTCGTCGCGCCGATGATCGACGCGCCGACGAACCAGCGGCTTTTCACGTAGCCCAGCGCCAGGTTCACCATCGAAATGCCACGCTTGCGCGCGAGCTCGGCATACGCCTCGACGGCTTCGACGACCATCGGCTTGCGAAAGCGCTGTCCGAGCGTGTCGAACAGCGTGAAGCGCGAATTGGGTGGCTTCGTGCCGCCCAGATACTTGCCCGAGAGCATGCCCGCCGCCAGCGGGCTGTACGCGAGCAGTGACATCTTTTCCCGAAACAGCACCTCGGCGAGATCGTTGTCGATGCTGCGCGAGACGAGGCTGTAGCTGTTCTGGATCGTCACCGGCGGCGCCACCGCCAGCTCCTTCGCGACGCGGCAGAACTCGCACACACCCCACGCGGTCTCGTTGGAAAGCCCATAGTGTCGGATCTTCCCCGCCTTGATCATCGCCGCCATGCCCTCGACCTGCTCGCGAATCGCCGGGCCGCTGCGCTCCTTGGATGGATCGAATTCAGTCGAGCCGAACATCGGAACGTTTCGCTGCGGCCAGTGGATCTGATAGATATCGATGTAGGTGGTGCGCAGTCGCGCGAGACTGGTGTCGACGGCTTCGGCGATGGTCCCCCGAGTGATGTCGGTGCGACCTTCGCGGATCCAGTCGCGGCGGCCGGGACCGGCGATCTTGGTGGCGATCACGAGCTTGTCACGGCGCTGCCGCGCGAGCCATGTGCCGATGTGCGATTCGGTGCGACCCTGCGTCGTCGCGTTGGGCGGGACCGGATACATCTCCGCGGTGTCGACGAAGTTGATCCCCTGCGCCACCGCGTAGTCGAGCTGCGCGTGCGCCTCGGGCTCGCTGTTCTGCTGGCCCCAGGTCATGCTGCCGAGACATACTTCCGAAACGTCGAGATCGGTCCCTGGCAATTTTCGGTATTTCATCGCAGGCTCGCGGCGCGGGCTCGAAGGCCGCACAGATTACCCGAAAAGCGCCACGCACGGCTGGGCGCGCGCCGAACGCGCGCGACCTGCACCACAAGCGGGCGAGTGACGAACGTCGATGCATCTGTGAGAATGAGCGCCATCTGCCTGGTGCACGAACAAGAAGATCGCGAATGACCTACTGCGTCGGAGTGCTGCTAGAGAAAGGCCTGATCTTCGCGTCCGACTCGCGAACCAACGCCGGCGTCGACAACATCGCGTCGTTCTGCAAGATGACGACCTTCGAGCGTGACGGAGAGCGCGTCATCGTGCTCCTGAGCTCGGGCAACCTCGCGGGCACCCAGGCGGTCATCACCACGCTGCGTCAGCGCGGGGACGACCCGCAGGCGCAGCCGAACATCTGGACCGCGCGCACCATGTTCGACGTAGCGGTCATCGTGTCCGACGCGATGCGCGAGGTCGAACGACGCGACTCGGCCTACCTCGAAGCGAGCGATCTCGAGTTCAATGCCTCGTTCATCCTCGGGGGCCAGCTTGCCGGCGAGCCGATGCGACTGTTCCGGATCTATGCCGAGGGCAATTTCATCGAGGCCGGGTCTGAAACGCCGTTTTTCCAGACTGGGGAGGCGAAGTACGGCAAGCCGATCATCGATCGCGTGATCCGTCCTGGCACCGATCTGGCGGACGCTGCGAAGTGCGTGCTGGTGTCCTTCGATTCCACCATGCGCAGCAATTTGTCGGTCGGCATGCCGATCGACCTCATCTGCTACGAGCGTGACAGCCTGTGCGTCGCGATGCGCCGCCGCTTCGACCACCGTGACCCCTATTTCTCGGCGCTCTCCGCCGCGTGGAGCGAAGGAACGCGCCAGGTGTTCGCGCAGCTGCCGGAACTGCGCTGGTGAACACTGCGACGCCGATCTCGCTCATCGTGAGCTGCGAGCACGGCGGCAACCGCATTCCCGCGCCGTATCGGCACCTGTTCGCGGATGCGCAAGCGCTGCTCGCAACGCATCGCGGTTACGACGCCGGCGCGCTGGACATGGCGCGGCGACTCGCGCGCACGTTCGACGCGCCGCTCGTGATCTCGACTGTGAGCCGTCTGCTGGTCGATCTTAACCGCTCGGCAGGCCATCGAGCGCTGTATTCCGAGCGTTCACGCGCGCTCTCCGCCATACAGCGCGAAAGCGTGCTGGCGACGCACTATCGTCCGTACCGGGATCGCGTCGAGTCCACGGTCGAGCGCGCGATCGCGACCGGGCGCTGCGTGGTCCACGTCTCGTCGCACAGCTTCACGCCGATGCTCGACGGCGAGCGACGAAACGCCGATGTCTCGCTGCTCTACGATCCGAAGCGCCCCGGCGAGCGCGCGCTGTGCGATCGCTGGAGCAAGTCGCTGGGGTCGCGCATCGACCCGTTGAAGGTTCGCCGAAACTATCCGTACCAGGGACGCAACGACGGTCTGACCTCGCATTTGCGCCGGCGTTTCGCTCCGGGGTTTTACATCGGCGTCGAGCTCGAGATGAACCAGAAGCACGTTCGCAACGGCCGCATTCCGGCGGCGCTGGTCCGGGCGGTGATCGAATCGCTGCGCGAAGGGCTCGACGTCGTGGCGCGGCGGCGACCACGCAGCACCGGTTCGCGGCATCGGGTACATGCAGCACATGTCTCGGGGATGACACGTTGAAGATACGCTTCGGCTATGAGCTGCTGTACGACTGTCCGCAACCCACGCCGATGATCCTCATGCTCAACGTGCATTATTCGCGCGTGTCGGACATGGTCATGCCCGATCACATCATCACCTCGCCCTCACTGCCTCAGCGCAGCTACAGGGATTCGTTCGGCAACTGGTGCACGCGGCTGGTGGCGCCCACCGGCCGTACGCGCATCAGCGCCGACGCGATGATCCACGACAGCGGTCTTCCGGACGACGTCGCGCCGGATGCGATGCAGGTGGCCATCGAGAACCTGCCCGAGGAAACGCTCGTCTACCTGCTCGGCAGCCGCTACTGCGAGACCGAGGTCCTGATGCCGGTCGCGTGGAACCTGTTCGGCACCACGCCTGCCGGGTGGCGCCGGGTGCAGGCGATCTGCGACTTCGTGCACAAGCACATCGCCTTTGGCTACCAGCATGCGCGTGCCAGCAAAACGGCGGCGGAGGCGTATCGCGAAGGCGTTGGCGTGTGCCGCGACTTCGCGCACCTGGCGCTGACGCTGTGCCGGTGCATGAATATTCCGGCGCGCTACTGCACCGGCTACATGGGCGACATCGGCGTTCCGGTATCCGACCTGCCGATGGATTTCTCGGGCTGGTTCGAGGCGTATCTCGGCGGGCGGTGGTACACCTTCGATGCGCGCAGCAACATCCCGCGCATCGGCCGCATCCTGATGGCCCGCGGCCGCGACGCCGCCGATGTCGCGATCGCGACCAGCTTCGGCCCCAACACGCTGGCCGGCTTCAAGGTCTGGACCGACGACGTTAGGGAGTAAGCCGCGGTTAGGCCGGCAGGCAACAGGCGAAGTCTCGAATTATTCCCATCGGGACCGTCGCCGCCACCCGCGGACCCGGCGTTTGGACGTTGTGAACCGCCGCGCCGGGTTCGCCAACCTCCTCGGGAGTGCTATCTTAGCGGTGCAGCCAGCATCGCACGGCCGCGTCCGGGGGGAGCCCTCTTTCAAAACGGAGACAAACGATGAAGATCAAGCGGATTTTGCAGGTATTTGGGCTGGTGATCGCGGGCTCTTTCGCGGTCCTGGCAGGCTGTCAGTCGATGGCACCGATGACGGGCGCGCAGACGGTGGCGCTGACCGGCGCCAACGAAGTACCGGCGGTAACCACGACGGCAACGGGGACGGCGACGGTGGCGATCAAGGATGACCGCAGCGTGAGCGTACAGGTGACCACCACCGGCATGACGCCGACCGCGTCGCACATTCACATGGGCGCCGTCGGGGTCAACGGCCCGGTGATCGTTCCTTTCACCAAGACCGGTGACAACACGTTTGCTTCAGCACCGGACGCGAAGCTGACCGAAGAGCAATACGCCGCCTACAAGGCGGGCAACCTGTACGTCAACGTGCACAGCGCCAAGAATCCCGGCGGCGAGATCCGCGGCCAGATCAAGGGCTGACCAGCACGCGGCGCAGGCTGTCCTCGAACAATCAGGCTGCCTGCGCCATCGGCGCACGCGAATCGCGACTGCGCCGGCGAGCGACCGGGGCCATGCGCAACCCGCGCTTGATCCCTCTCTCGCGGTCTGCCGCATAGCGCTTCAGGAACAGCAACACCTCACGCTCGGCGCGCCGCGGCAGCTTGGCAATGCTGTCGGCGATCGCCGCGTGCAGCCGTCCTTCTTCCCACGCGCTGAAAAGCAGCGGGTTAATATAGGACTTGCGGCATACCGCCGGGGTATTGCGCAGATCGGCGGCGACCTGCTTCACCGCCTGCGTGATGCACGACTTCACCGCGGTCTGCGACATCGGTTCAGGCAGCGGCGTCGCGTGCAGTATCGCCGCGGCACGCAGCGTCGCGCCCCACGTGCGGAAGTCCTTGGCGGTGAAGTCGGCACCCATCGCGTCCCTCAGGTAGGCGTTAACCTGGTCCGAATCGATGGGCCGACTCTCGCCCTTCTCGTCGAGGTACTGGAACAAGCGCTGCCCGGGGAGTTGATGGCAGGTCCGCACCAGCCGTACGAGACGGGCATCGTCGACCGGAATTTCATGCGCGGCGCCGCCCTTGCCGCGAAAACGAAAAAGCAGTCTCCCCTCGCGCAGGAACTTGACGTGCCGGTTGCGCAAGGTCGTCAGCCCGTAGCTGTCGTTGTCGCGCGCATACTCGGCATTGCCGATGCGAACCCGCGTCGCGTCGAGCAGGCTGACAATCACGGCGAGCACCTTTTCTCGCGACAGTTCCTTGCTCGCCAGGTCGCGCCTGAGGCGGCGGCGAAGCTTAGGCAGCGCAGCTGCGAACTCGGTCATGCGCGCAAATTTTGTTCCGTCCCGTGCTTCGCGCCATTGCGGATGATAGCGATACTGCTTGCGGCCACGCGCGTCGCGGCCGGAGGCCTGGAGGTGACCGCGCGGACTCGGGCAAATCCAGACACTCTCGTACGCCGGCGGTATGGCAAGGCGCGCGAGGCGCTCGATCTCGGTGGCATCGGCGATCTCGCCGCCGTCAACGCCGACGTAGCGAAAACCGTCGCCGCGGCGTTCTCGCCTGATTCCGGGTTCGGCATCGGTAACATAAACGAGTCCGGCGGCGGCTGCGGCGTTTTGCGCCTGCGCCGTCGGTCGAGCGTCAGGCCGCTCGCCAGCGCTCATGAGTGAATGCTGCCCTCAGGCAGGGGTTGCCGCGGCACGCTTACGCGCTCCGCCGTTGCGCGAGGCAGACGCGGACGCGGCGGCCTTTTTTGCCACCTTGACCTTGCCAGCGACGAACTGTGCCCCCATCGCTTCGCGCTCTTCATCGGTGAAATGCTCGCCCAGCTCCTCGAACAGTTCGCTTTCCTCTTCCTTGATGTGATGCTCGAGAAGATCGTGGATCACCTTGGCGTGAGCGCGCCACATGTCGGACGACGCGTCAGCGGTGGCGGCGAGGCGTTCCATGACGATGTCGGCAAGATTGTGCTCGACGAAGCCCTCGTTGCCCGCCAGTCGTGAATCCGGCGAACTCTTGAGCTCCATCAGCGGAGTGTAGACGGCCGCCTCCTCCGAGCGCGAGTGCACGGTCAGGAAGGGCTTCAACTCGCGTACGATCGACTTCCGGCGCGCCGCCGAATCGGTTTCTGCAAGCTCTTTGGCGAGCGTGCGGATTTTCTCGTGGTCTTCGTGCAGCAGGCTGCGCACGTCGGTATCGCTGTACGTGCCCAGCGTCGATCTCATTTTTTCGAATACGCTCATTCATGACTCCGATAGTGCGAACGGCTGTCCGCCGGCATGCATGATCACCGCCAAGCGATGCTGCGTCAGTCGGACATTGGATGATTCTCGTGTCAGGACACTGCCTACATGGCATGCGCTACGTGTATATGCCCGCCACGGCGGGTTCCCGCTCTTCCTACACGCGAATCAGACCGCTCCCGATACCTGCACTGGTTTAGCCAGCGCACCATGCGCTCGCTGAACGACCTAGCGCGACCCAGCGCGACCCAGCGCTATCACCTTTTTAAGGGCATACGTATGAACACTATCGCGACTCCGCCTGCCGGCTGGCGACCCGAGTACATGGCCGACACCGCGCTTCCTGCGGAATCGACTGCTTCCGGCGTTTCTTGGGCCGCGATCATCGGCGGCGCCTTCGTGGCCGCTTCGCTCGCCCTGATTCTGATGATCCTCGGAGTCGGGCTTGGGCTGTCATCCGTGTCGCCGTGGACCGGTGCAGGTATTACTGCAGGCACATTCGGTGTAGCGACGATCGTCTGGCTGTTCGTCACGCACGGTATCGCTTCCGGGATGGGCGGCTACCTCGCTGGGCGGCTGCGCACCCGCTGGGCATCGCTGCATACCGACGAGGTGTACTTCCGCGACACCGCGCACGGATTCCTGGTCTGGGCCGTGGGCAGTGTGATCACTGCTGCCTTCTTGGGCTCGGTGGCGACATCGATTGTCAGCGGAACT